>Ga0213868_10001288_pt1 | contig 24168 bp, 11 predicted proteins | sample PICome_9_FD_160087 | JGI IMG/M metagenome (GOLD analysis project Ga0213868, IMG submission 160087) | Coastal seawater microbial communities near Pivers Island, North Carolina, United States - PICO127 | ecosystem: Environmental > Aquatic > Marine > Coastal | place: USA: North Carolina... | reverse complement strand
CTACCATAACTGTGGATGTAACATTAAATACAGTTAATTTTAGTTTAAATAGTATTAAAACCTACCCAAACCCTATTGATAATTATTATATCGTTGAAAGTTTTATCCCTTTAGAACTTAAAATTTATGATATAAATGGAAGAATTTTAAACACACATTCACTTAAAGAGGGAGAAAATAGAATAGATACTTCTTTCTTATCTAATGGTATCTATCTTTTTAATTATACTTATAATACATATACAAGAAGTGATATAGTAGTAAAGCAATAAATTATAAAAATCATTTCAAAATATTAAAATACACTTCAATGAAAGTTTTTAGAAAAAATAGAAAAAAATTTCTCTATTACAGAAAAATAAAGAATTACTTAGCGTATTCTATTGGTGAGATTATTCTAGTTGTCATTGGTATTTTAATAGCTGTTTATATAAACAATTGGGATTTAAATCAACTGAAACAAGATAACGGTGTAAAAGCTCTAAAAATAGTAAAGAGAGACTTACAAACTGAAAAATATGTTTTAGAGTCTTTTAAAAAAAGATATAGTTATACTAGAAAATATTTAATTGATATTTTATATAATAATAAAACAGATAATCTAGACTCTTTAAAGTTTCATTTTGGACCCTATGTACATTACAAAATGAATTCAGAATATATTAGTCTCAAATCAAGTGGAAAATTAAATTTAATTTCAAATAGTAAATTGAGATCTAAACTTGTTAATTTCTATGAAGTGTACTATTCTATTTATAAAGAATTAGAAGAGGAACATAAATTTTTCATTGACAAAAGAGTAAATGATTATTTTTTTAATCAGTTTCCCAGTGACACCAGTAATTTTGTTGATTCAAAATTTGTAAAATCAAAATTAAATGATCTAACTTTTAAGAAAATCCTTGATCAACAAATTACATCTCTACAATATATATCAGAAAATTTTTATATTGAAAAAATTGATGAACTTTTAGAAATAATTAATAAAGAATTAAAAAAATAAACATAAAGTTTTTTATTACAATTTTGGCTTGTTTATCTAATCAAAGAAAAATTACTTGTTTCAATTATTATTCTTTTTGTTTCATTCATAGGTACTAATTTTATTGCTACCCAATAGTCATTTGGTGGCATTAATTTTCCGTTGTAAGTTCCATCCCAACCGTTATCAAAAGAAGTTAACTTTTTTAAAATTTTACCATAGCGATTATAAATATTAACTTCAATTATTCTATAATTACTTACGTTATTCCATTTAATATTCCATGTATCATTAATTCCATCGCCATTTGGAGTAAAAAATTTTGGAAGATTTAATTCAGGTTTTGTTATTTGGATTTCTTCAGGAGTAATTACATTTATCTTTAATACTCCCTCTGAAGATAAGATTCCATCTGTAATTGAATAATTTATTACTTCTGTACCAATGAAATTTGGAGCTGGAGTATAATCAACTGAGAACTCATCTACATTAACAACAACCGTTCCCAATCCTGAGTAACTGACAGCAGTTAGCGATAAGATATCACCATCTACATCTATATCATTTGAAATAACATCAATACTAGTCATAAAAGCATTTTCTAGAACAGAAGCAATATCCTCAATAGCTATAGGTGCATCATTAACTGGGGTGACTGTAATAGTTAATACCCCTGCTGAAGTCAATAAACCATCAGATACCGTGTAACTAACTTCTTCTGTTCCATTAAAGTCTGCTGCTGGGGTGTACTCTAGTAACAATCCATCAACAATGACTGTTCCAGTTCCTGAGGTAGTGACTGAAACCAATGTTAGCGGATCTCCCTCATCATCTGTATCATTTGCAAGAACATTGATACTTGTTGCCTCTGCATCCTCTAAAACTGTTGCAGTATCTGCAACGGCTACTGGAGCGTCATTAACTGGGGTGACTGCTATTGTAAAGGTTTGTGTCGCAGTTAAAGTTCCATCTCCATCATCGGTTGCGGTAATCGTAATCTCTGAACCTGTCTCTCCTTCTGTGGGGGTGCCTGATAATGTATTTCCAGATAATGTTAACCAACTAGGTAATCCAGATGCGCTGACCGTTACTACATCTCCATCAACATCTTCTGTAGTAATGGTATACGTATATGTTATATCCTCAGTGGCTGTGGTAACGGCTGTGGAAGTAATTGTTGGAGCGTCATTCACTGGAGTAACTACTATCGTAAAGGTTTGTGTCGCAGTTAAAGATCCATCTCCATCATCAGTTGCAGTAATTGTAATCTCTGAACCTGTCTCTCCTTCTGTGGGGGTGCCTGATAATGTATTTCCAGATAATGTTAACCAACTAGGTAATCCAGATGCACTAAATGTTACTACATCTCCATCAACATCTTCTGTAGTAATGGTATACCTATATGCTATATCCTCAGTGGCTGTGGTAACGGCTGTGGAAGTAATTGTTGGGGCGTCATTAACGAAACAATCAGTAGTACCAGTATTTGGATCATCTGGATTTTGTTCTTCTAAAATAGAATATCCCTCATTACCTGAATAATTAGTAATCATTACTATATAATATTCATCAACTATAGCATCATTAATAATAATATCTTCCTCAAATGGTTGACTAGTACTCTTTTCACAACCAACTATTGTATCACCGGTTAACTCCTGTCCGTCTCCGTTGTTAATAATTTCATCAAATGTGTCCTCGGAAAATGGACCCCATGCAATAAAATCTGTATCCATTCGGACATCATTTGATGTGTACGATATTAATTTTAAATTTAAGTCTCCTGAGGTTTCTATTTTTAAAAAATACCAGGTAGGGTTTACTCTTAATTGAGGAAATAAACATCCAAAATCGGGTAAGGTTTCCTCTACTAAAACTGGTCCGGCCAAAGAGTTTGAACCATCATGAGTGTTAGGAAACTGAGCACCACTGTCAGAACAAAAAGGACGAGCTTCACTGAGGGTAAGACCACTTGGGTCTTGAGCATTAACTAAGTTTACTGTTAAAAACAGTAAAAAAAATAAAAGTTTTTTTACCATACTCATAAAAAATTATTTTTTTATGAGTATGTCTACTTTTTTTCTATTGTTATGAGTAAGTTTGATTAAGTAAAAACCTGACGAAAGATGAGAAGTATTGATTATATTCTCACCAATTTCTAGGTACTTATTAATAAATACTCTTCCATTTACGTCATATATTTCAACCTCTATTGGGATAGGGTTGTTTATTATATAGTATGAATGAAAAGGGTTAGGATATCCATTAATTTTGCTTAGCTGCTGAGTCAAAACATCTAATACATCATCTGTTACGCGAACAACACCTATTTCTAGTGCTTCACTAGCAACATCTGAATTAGAACTATTCGATAGGGTTATGTTTGAAATTTCAAAATTATAATCTCCTAAAGATGCATTATCGCTAACATATATAGGTAAGTCTAATAATAAATCTGATCCTGATTGAATCATAGTATCTCCTAAATTATAAATCACAAAGCGATAATTTCCATTTCCTAAATCTGAATTAGAAATGGTAAAATCACTCAAAGCATCTAATTCTTGAAAATTTTGGTAATCAAAAACAAATTCATTTGGAATATTAATATCAAATTGTATAGCTCTAATATCATCATTATTAGAGATTCCAAGTTTAATTATATGATCACTATCTCTGTTAACAGATTGATCTTCAATATATAAGTAGTTTGGAGAAAAAACTTCTGCAGTAACCTGAATAGTGTTTTGACTTTCAGCACCATTGTGGTTAATTAATATTGAGCTAGAAAACTGACCTAAAGACTCAGGTGTAAGGGTTACAGCCATTTCAGAACTCTGACCGTTTGCAAGTGTAAGGGGTGTCTCTAATGTACTTGAAAGTAAAGGTGAATCAAAAACTATTTCATTTATAATTAAGTCAGAACTTCCTGAATTAGCTAAAGAAATATTTTTATCACTTGAAATTGATAAGGGTATTCTGCCAAAGTCTAAAGTAGAATTTATGTCTAAAAAAGGAGCATTTATTGAGATAGATCCTGAATATGAATCCGAAATTAAATTATCTGACTCTGTATTGGAAATTATTGCATTTGAAATATACAAAGGATGATACCCTGAATTAGAAACCGGTAACAAAGAAAAACTAAATACCTCTCCTACAGTTGAATTAAAGTTTAAATTATTTGAAGAAAAAGAAATAATTCTTAGAATGTTAGAATTAATAACTGAAGCAGATATTGAATGATCATCTTCTCTTCCAGACAGAGATATTGAATTCTCAACATATTCTACTCCTGTAGGGATTGTAATATCTAACTGAAAACTAGTAAACAAATCCATATTATTTATGGAAACTGGAATTGAAATACTTGATCCTAGGTTGCCAGAGTTAGAACCTACATAAATTTCGTTAACTGAGTATATATCAGCTTCTACTAAAAGTTCCTGAAGTCCCCTAGACTCATCAGTGTCATTAGTCTCAAAAAGTGTTTGATCAGACACAAGTTGACTTTCAGAAGTATCTAGATTTAAAGTAACCGAAAAAATACTACCTGCAGATATGCTCAAAGGAAAAGTTTCTGAGATTGATAAGGGGGATGATAGATTTTGTGACAAAATCTCTAAAGTTTGATTTCCATCATTTAATATTTGTATAGTTCTACTTTGATTACTAGATCTTGAAACCCTACCAAAATCTATATTTGTTGTTAATAATTTAAACTTTGGTCCTAAAATAGTTACTTGATTATTGTTAGGTGATATTGAAATTTCTGAGCCATTGGAATCTGAGAAAACTACATCTGAAAAAATCATATCAAAGCTTCCTGGTTCATTATTACTGGTGAAATTTAAACTAACCACATTTCCAGTTCCTGGATTTATAGATTCATTAGTAGATGAAATAACAACAACTCTAATTATATTATCTCCAATTTCACTAGTGCTGATCGTGTGATTCCCCACACGATCAGTTAATGAATGGCCAGGTCTTAATTGCATCGCATTATTATTGAATTGAAGATCAAACTGGAACGCTGAAATAACATCAGTGTTTGAAAATGCTATTCCAATAGAAAAATCTTCATCAACAGATACTGGATCTGACGAGATATTTATTGAATTTTGACTCAATAATATTTGACTGCTTATTATAAAAATTAAAAGAAACTTTTTCAAACTATTATTTTAAAATTAATCTCTTGTTAGCAACATGCTTCAATTTACCTTTTTTATAAGCTTGCATAGAAAGAATATAATTTCCAAGACTTAACTTATTTAAATTTAATTGGTTTGAAATAATCCCAGAGCTTTTACCTAATTCTTGTGACCAAACTAATCTTCCTTGCATGTCATAAATATTCAAATTAACAACATCCATTTGAGTTGGTAAAAAGTATTCTAAATTAACTAGACCATCAGATGGATTAGGGTAAAGATTAAATAATTCAAATTCTTGATTCTCTATATCAGTTGATTTTAAGAACCCATTTAATTTTTCTCCATTTATAGTTCCAACTATAATTTTATCTTCATAGATACTTGCAGAATTACCAGTTTTTGTTAATAATTTAGTTTTAGAGTTTGCAATAATTGTATTATTGAAACTGTACAACATTAATGATCTAGAATTGCCATCTGCAAAATCTAAAGATTCAACAGATATTAAGTCACTAGATAATTGGTATTCAAAATCAGTATCAAAAGATAATTGAATTCCACCTATATTATGTTCTGACTCAACATACAACTCATTCCCTTCCCAAGTAAAAAATGCACTTCCAACTGCAGAGCTTGGATAATAGTTTACAGAACCAGCTGTAGCTCTTGAGTTAGTTGTATCTGGATTTAGAATAATATCTACCGTAGCTGTAATATCTAATACATTTATAGATTCATCATTATTTACGTCTGCAGCCTCAAAAACAAATGGATTAGGATCGTTTCCTAAGATATAATCAACATCTGTAACTAAATCTAAAACAGTAACATCAAAGTCTCCATTACTATCTCCCAGTTTAACTAGATCCACATCTAATTCTTTAGACTCTGCAAATTCAGAACCACTAAAAGCTGCATCTATAGTTTGTACTGTCCAACTATATGATTCATTATCAGGAAGATCAGGCAAATTAATAATCCATTCTGTTTCGTGTTCAACATTTCCTTTTCCTGCAGAAAGTCTGTAACCATTTTCTAATGAATTTATGGTCATGATATCTTTACCAGTATCTGAGGTAACAATCTTTAATGCATTTGTTAAACCAGCCTTAGGAGTGGATTCGTCTGTACCTGAATTCCAACTAAATTTAACTTTATAGGTATTAGAATCTCCATTATAACCCAAAATTTCAGAGGTTAATTCAGTTGGTTTTGAAGGTCTTTGATTTACAACAAATTGGTCCTGAGTAGTAACTCTACCACTCTCATCTTCAAGTACAGCAGCAGATTCGTCTCTTAGATTCAAATACGTTTTAATAATACTCTCTCCTGGATTAGAAACACTCTCTCCTGCAATTGCAAAGTCTAAATCATTATCACCATCAATATCTCCAAATGCAATGGACGCATTAATAATGTCAGATAAATCAAAATCACTATCAACATAAGTTTGAGTATTAGGATCAAATTCTACAAGTTTTGTTACTTGTCCTTGACCAGAAACTTTTCCGGAATATAATATATCTGTATACCCATCACTATTATAATCTCCAAAATCTAAATTAGCTTCTCTTATAGGAATTAAACCAGTATTAGGAACTTCTTCAAATTCAAGATCTGAACCAGTTAAACCATTATTAGATAATATCTTAAACATTGGACCCGTTATACCTTGTCCTGTTATTGCAATATCTAAATCACCATCACCATCATAATCAAAGAAATCGAGAGTACTGTCTTCTGCACTCGGAAACTCTGTACTAGTTTCAGTAAAAACAGGATCTATGATTTCTGTAGATAGCGTTTCATTTTCATATAGGTTACTAGTTATTCCTTGATTAGTTAAACCAGTAATAGCAAAGTCAATATCTGAATCACCATCAGCATTACCAAAAGCAAATGAACCTGACTTTAACAAACCAAACTGAGCTGATATGTCTGTAAAATTTGGATTTAATGCTCCATTTTCTTGTTCATATACATGAACTTTCAATTGAGAATTAGATTCCGCATTGGTTCTACCTATATGAACTACTTCTTTTAAACCATCATTATTGATATCTATTAACTCAACTTTTGATTGGAATAGTCCAGCAGCACTAAAAACCTCATTAAATATTTGATTGTTATTTTCACTTGTGTTGTATAACTTGAAGGATCCTTGGCTATTATTTTTATCCCATGTATTTATTAAGATATCTTGAATTTTATCTAAGTTAAAATCATAGAATTTAATATCTGAAATATTGCGGGAGTTATTTATATTTTCCTCAAATAAAAACTTCTTTGAACCTAATTTAAAAACCTGTATATCATTATTATTGTCTTTCGATCCGTAAATTAAATCCATATCGTTATCGAAATCAATATCTGTAAGTTTTACTATTGGCTTTCCAACAGCATTTATTGATCTATCAATAATTCCTCCTTGGTTTAGTTCTTTCCACTCATAGGTAAGTGTAAATGAATTCTCTTCAGAAAACTGACTTCCTTTTAAACCATCATCAACAGATTGAACAGACCAGTAATATACACCTGGATCTAATAAAGTTTCATAACTATTGTTATATATGACTGGTGATTTGGTGATTAACCTTTGTCCTGTCTCTAAATTACTTTCTGTATTAGAAATCTCAGAGCCACCCTCAGAAGTAGCTAATCTGATAACATAGCCTAGATTAGAGGAAAAGTCATCATTAGGCGCATCCCAAGATAATTTTACCTTCCCATAACCTATATCTTCAAAATTTAAACCTGTAATAACTGAAGAAGGGTTGTTAGTTTTATTAAGAAGATCTGTCCTGTAAATTTTAGTAAACTCACCTTCGTCTGAAGTACCAGAAATAAATAAATCTAAATCTCCATCTACATCATAATCTACCCATTTAGCGGTTGAATTCCTTAAACCTAAGAGGTTTACCTCTGTGTTTTCTGTAAATGAGGATGCCCCTGCCATGTTATAATTAGCATCAATACCGTCATATAATTTTGTAATTGATTCTGCATCTTTATTTTCACCAGTTAGCAACATATCTGGTTTCCCATCATTATTATAATCTGCTACGGCTATTGAGCCCTTTATTAAACCCTCTATATCGTATAATTCTTCCTCTGAATTAGATGTTAAAGATCTTCTGTAAATTTTCATATCTCCATCATCATTATCTCGTTGTCCCATATAGTATATATAGTTTCCAAATAAAGCTGTTGAAGAGAAATTTAAATTGGTTATATAATTATCACATTGCCAATAGTACTGGCATGGGTTAGAATCAATTAAGGTATTTACTTGATTCTTAGAACCGGTTTCTCCAACGATGATAATATCTAAATCTCCATCAAATTGATTATCAGCAATGATTACAGAACCATTTTTCACGCCATTATCAGAATTAAATTGATTGTTAAAGTCTTGTTCTTTAACTAGCGTATTCCCTTCTCTTAAATAGATATACTTTCTCCAAGTATTTACTCCATTTACTATTTCCATACCATTGATAACAAAATCAATATCTCCATCATTATCTAAATCTCCAGAATCCATGGAGGTCCCAAATAAATTTGGTAAGAATAATTCTGTACTTGGCACAAATGTTCCTTGCTGGTTTTCATAAATGGTAGTCGCTGGGTTATCATTATTATCTAACCCAGAAACTATTAAATCTATATAACCGTCTTTGTTATAATCTACCCAAATTAAGTCTCCATCATATCGAGAATCAAATGCATCTGGATTGTTATTTACAAATACTCCATCCACATTTTCATATAAACGAGTAATCACTCCATCTTGTATACCTCTTCCCATAATAGCCATATCTTGATCTCCATCTCTATCATAATCTCCCCAGGCTACAGATGAGAAGCTTAAAGCGGGAACATTTACTAATGCATCTACATCCTCTACAAGATCTATCTCATTATTAAGAAGGGTTACCGTGATATCATCAATTAAGTCATCTGAGGTTAAAACTGCTCTAGTAGGAATTTGGAAATTTAATACAATCGTTTCATCTTCTTCCTCACCAGGGCTATTCAATTCATCTTCAATACCATTTAATGTTAATGACCCTGATGTTTCCCCTGCTAAAATAGTTACTTGAGGTGTTATTTGATATTCACTTAATTCATAATTGTTATCTCCATTCACATACTCACTATTATGAGTAATTAAATTTCCAGTAGAAGTACTAAAATCAAAGAATTGAATTTGTTTTTCCTCAACAACGGGAAGTGTCTCAAAAGATATCGAATTAGAAGAATTCAAAATTAGTTTAACTGGAGTATTAGTATCACTATTTAATGAATACATCTCATTATTATAAACTATTGTCTTTCGAGAGTTAAGTCTTATGGAAAGTGTAGGCCCATAATCAAAACTTATATAATTTATGTATTCACCATCTACTATTTCTTCCATGCTATTATCGCTAATCGCATAAATTTTATCGTCTAACATAATGTGTGCATAGCAACATCTATCTCCTTCATAGATTAATTCGGGATCAGCATCTCCCTCTTTTTTGAATACTTTACGTGGATTTGATGAATCATTGTTATCATATATTTGATAAATTATTGTATTACCAGAATTACTCCAGTGATGTTGAAAACTTTGACCATTTTGAAGAGAGATATGAGCTGTTTCAGTAATTGCATCAATGTCAGAAATATCAATCTTATAAATATTTTCGTACCTACCTGCATACAACACATCATTACTTTCAACCCCAAATCCGTTATTATATTCATAATAATTGGATAAGCTTCTCTCTATAGTACTATTGTCTTCTGGGTCATATATTCTTAATTTTTGTTCTCTTAAAAATACTAATCTGCCATCAGGTAAAACTTTCATATTACCATAGCTTTCGTTTCCAATATTTTCTATTAAAGATTTTTTTCCCTCATTATCAAAACTAGCAGAGTAATCTAAATTATTGGTAGCTGTTCCTGTAAATGTTAAATTTACATTTACATCTTTAGAAGCAGGAACATCTATACTTGCCGTTACTGTTGTAGATTCATGTTCTGCAAATTCATTCTCAGATACTGTAATCCCGGTAAAATTTGGATCATCATCACTTACTATGTATAATGTAGCTTCAGAAGTTTCAGTGGTTGCATTTACAATATCTCCAAAAGTGAAAATTATAGGTTCTTGTATTTCTACATCTGTATCATCTAGTTCTTCAGTAGAAATAGTAATACTCGCAGAATTACCATTTGCAGGTATTACAATCTGCCTTACATCATCTACAATAATATATTCTTCATTTAATACGGCAGATAAATCATCTTCAGTTAACGTAAACGGTATGGTTACTTCTGCTCCAGATACTGTTGACGCCGTAAGAGTTACCGTAGTTGATGAGTTTTCATCTATTGTAGGGGAAGAAAATTCAAATACAACTTCTGAGAATTCATCATTATCTGTTAGCTCTAAAGTTAACGGAGTTGCTATACCATTTGTAAGTAAATCTTCACTATATATGGCATTATTAGCAGTACTTGGCGAGACTATTAATGATTCTGCAAGTTCAAATAAATCATCATCTTTACCGGTTAAAGTGAACGTTCCTGTGGTTTCACCTGCTGCTATTTTTAACTGCGGTGCTAATTGGTAAGAATTTACTAAATATGAATTATTTGAGTTTGTATACTCATACACTTGAAGAATTAAGTTACCAGTTGTAGAATCTATATCTAGATAATTTATTGAAGCAGTTTCTGTAACTGGAAGTGGGCTAAAAGAAACTTGATTATCTAGAATTGATAACTTACCTGGTTTATTATTATCATTCCGATTTACTGTGTATATTTCATTATTGTATACTTCTAATTTACTAGGATTTATGTTAAGATTATTTGAATTAAACCAGATTCGGTCATTAGAGGTTACCAGCTCTCCTGCGTATTCTATAAACCAACTATCTCCAAGGAAATATATCTTATTATTTATATCTATAATCCTTGGTGATTCATTTGCTGTACCAATTATTTCTTGGTCAGCATCGCCTACTTTTTTAAATTGAGTTCTTTGACCTGAATTATTATTGTAAACAGTAAAATATAATGTTTCTCCTGAAAGAGTAAATGACGATTCTACCCATGAGTTTTGTTGTAAATCAATATAAGGTGTTTCAGTAATAGCTTCCAAATCAGAAAAATCTACTTTATATATGGATCCTTGATTTATTTTAGCATAAAAAGAGGTGTTATTAACTATACCAATACCAATATTGCCTTCATAGTAGTTACCTAATTGTTTGGTAATTAAAATATCATCTTCTGGGTTATAAATTCTTAAATTTTGTCCTTCTAAAAATATATATTTGCCATCTGGTAAAATTTTCATTCTACCAAAAGACTGGCTTCCTGAATCATAAATCACAGACTTTTCTCCTTCAGAATCAAAGCTAACGGTGTAATCTTCATTAAAAATAGCATCTCCTGATAAGGTAAACGGAATCGTAACCTCTTTTGATGTTGGCAAATTAATAGAAGCTGTTATTTCAAAAGATCCGTCCTCAACTTGAGATATTACATCTCCTATTGTTCCAATAGCAGTTATGGTTGGGTCGTCATCACTTTCTAGATTTAAAGTAATGTCTGTAACTTCACTTGTTGCATTACTAATAGTACCAAACGTAAATACAATTGGCTCTAAAATTTCAACAACATCATCGTCTAAATCTTCTGTTGTTGAAACCGTGATACTTCCTGTTTGTTGACCTGCTAGCACTATAATTTCTGTAGACAATACCTCAACAGCTGTTGAAGCGTTGTCTGAAAGTGTAAAAGGAATGGTTACATCTACTCCACTAATAGCAGATAAGGTTGCTGTTAAAGTAACATCTTCATATGGGAATTCTTGAATGGTTGGCGATGAAAATGCATAGGTAACCTCAGATAATGCGTCGTTGTCTGTTAGCTCTAGAGCTACAGGATTAGCAACACCTTCTGTTATCAGGTTATCTGAAAATATTCCATTTACAGGAGTTCCGGCCTGAACTATCAGTGATTCGGTAAATTCATATAACGTGTCATCTTCTCCTGAAATAGTGAACGTCCCAGAAGTTTGACCTGGTAAAATACTAATTTTAGGAGTTGCATTAATACCATAAATATTTTTAGAATTATAATTGGCACCATTGGTTGAAATGGCTAGCTGTCCATTATCTGAAATTGAAAAATCTGTAATTTGTTGCCCATCCTCTAAATTATAGTTTAATGCTTGATAAGTTGTTAGAGTTTGGTCAAAACGAACTATACTCCATGTTTGATTATTGTAATTGTATAATTTCCCATAAATGACATCATTCTTTATTTGTATGCTATTTATGTTAAAACTACCATTGTTAAATACTTCAGCTCTTACAAATTGATTGTTCTCATTTTCAATAAATATTCCATCGTTACGGGTGTAATAAATATTTTCATTAGAATCTACAACTAATCCATCAAACCCATCAATAGGGTATCCAGTACCTTCAGCAATAACAATAATATCGTCTAGTTCAAGAGTTTTAGACTGTATTTTAAAATAATTATTATTATCTCTAGTAATATAATGTATTCTATTATTAATCACATCTATTTGATTGAGATAACTCATGTTTGAACCATTAAGATTTGGAAGTACATCCGGAGTAATTTCAAGTGTCTCAATATTTAGAAGAGAAACTCTTTGGTAACCTTTAAAATAAATATTGTTACCATCTTGAATTAAATTTTCTGCACTGTGGTATTCATTTTCTATTTGATCAATGGATGTATCAAAAATCTCCTCTCCTGAAGATGAATAAATGTAAATTCTATTATTGTCACCCAAAACAACAATTCTACCGTCATCTAAATAAATAAAATCCCTGTAAGAAGTAACCGATTTAATTAAAAAAGAATCATCTTTTCCTTCAAAATCTACATTATAATCTTCATTAAAAACAGCATCTCCTCCAAAGGTAAAAGGAATTGTAACTTCCCTAGATGTTGGTAAATTAATAGAGGCTGTTATTTCAAAAGCACCATCTTCAACTTGAGACGTTACATCTCCTGTTGTTCCAATGGCAGTGATTGTTGGGTCATCGTCACTCTCTAAATTTAGGGTAATATCTGTTGTACTACTTGTTGCATTGGTAATTGTTCCAAACGTAAAAATAATTGGCTCTAAAATTTCAACATCATCATCGTTTAAGTTTTCTGTTGTTGAAACTGTGATACTTCCAGATAATTCACCTGCAGGTATAACAATTTCTAAAGACGATACCTCAACAGCTGTTGCAGCATTGTCTGAAAGTGTAAACGGAATGGTAGCATCTACTCCACTAACAGCAGATAAGGTTGCTGTTAAAGTAACCTCTTCGTAAGGGAATTCTTGAATGGTTGGTGATGAAAATGCATAGGTAACCTCAGATAACTCTTCATTGTCTGTAAACTCTAAAGTTAAAGGATTGGCAACTCCATCCGTAAGCAAAACATCTAACATGGATGCATTAGAGGGGGTTCCTGGTTGCACTATCAGTGATTCAGTAAGTTCATATAAAGTATCATCTTCTCCTGTGATGGTTAATGTTCCTGAAGTTTCACCTGCACTAATTTTTAGTTGTGGAGCTATTTGATAGAAACTAATTGATCTAACAGAGTTAAAGCTTTCATCAAGTCCCGAATTAATAGTATATAAATTACCTGAATTAGGGTCTATAGTGAATGATTCAATTGTATCGTCTTCTGAAATTGGAAGTGGTTCAAAGGAACTGGTAGAGGTATTATCAATATCATAGGGGGTTAGAATATCCAATGTACCAGGTACTTGATTTTTACTCGCATATAATACATTATTGATATTTATAATTGAAGATCCATTTATATTACCTATGTAATTGAAGTAAGTTATATTTCCATCAATTAACTTATACACACTGTCATAATCAATTAAATAGATATCGTCATTCAATTCTATCATCTTTCTATAAACACTTTCTCCACCCACATAAATTTCTTCTGTAACATCTCCTACTTTTTTATAAATTTTATTTTGATCATTTACATAATAATTTTGAACAGAATAATAAATAGTATTCCCATTATCTGCTATGTAAAATTGAGAGAGGTCTAAATTTCCGGCATTAAAAATGATTTCAGAAGTAATAGCATTTAAGTCTGATATATCAATTTTATATAATTTTCTATCATAATTTGTATAAATAATAGTGTTAGTAGCTATTTGATAATTAGTACCATAATAATTACCTAAATAATTTGATGTTAGTGTTTTAGTAACCGGATCGTATATTCTAAGAGTACTACCATCGATAAAAGCTAATCTACCATCAGGAAAAGAGCGCATTGTACCATAATTTGAGTTTTGTGGTATATCTAAAATTTGAGTTTCCTCTCCCTGAGAGTCAAAACTAACCGTATAATCTTGATCTAAAATAGCTTCACCTTGAAAAGACATAGGTATAGTAACATCTGAGGAAGATGCTGAATTAATAGTAGCTATTATTTCAAAAGATCCGTCTTCTACTTGGGAGGTTACATCTCCAGTAGTTCCGATAGCAGTGATCGTAGGGTCATCATCACTTTCTAAATTTAAGGTAATATCTGTTACATCACTTGTTGCATTTGTGATTGTTCCAAACGTAAAAACGATTGGTTCTAAAATTTCAACATCATCATCGTCTAAGTCTTCTGTTGTTGAAACTGTAATACTACCTGTTAATTGACCTGCTGATATAACAATTTCAGTAGACAATACCTCTACAGCAGTTGAAGCATTATCTGACAATGTAAATGGGATAATAACATCTAGTCCACTGACAGCTGATAAAGTTGCTGTTAGAGTAACCTCCTCATACGGGAATTCTTGAATGGTAGGTGATGAAAATGCATAAGTAGCTTCAGGTAAACTATCATCACTTGTTATTTCTAAATTAATAGGAGTAGCAATACCATTGGTAGTTAATGAAGTATTGTAGACAGCATTTGTTGGGGTACCTGGTTGCACTATTAGGGACTCTGTAAGTTCGTATAGTTCATCACTTTTTCCCGAAATAGTAACAGTTCCTGAATCATTTCCAGCAGCAATCTTTAGTTGTGGGGCTAATTGATAAGAACTTACGGTGTATAAATCAATTCCATTTTGAAAATCGGATAGTTGAAGAATTAAATTTCCACTATTAGGATTAACATCTAAATAAATAATATTCGAATCTTCAGATACAGGAAGAGGATAAAAAGAAGCTTGATTATCAGAGATAATTAGTTTACCTGGTTGATTATTATCTTGATCATCTAATGTATATATTTCATTATTAAATACTTCTATTTTTTCAGGTCTATTTTGAAAGTTGTTTTCAAAAACAATATAAGGAGTTGATTCTGTTATTTCCTCTCCAACATATTCATAATAATAAGAGGGATTAATAAAATATATATTATTATTAATTTTAACTAATTTAGGGTCATTATTGATGGAACCTATGATTTCAGAATTTGCATTCCCTTCTTTTTTATATTGAGTTCTTTGTCCAGTGCTATTATTATAAACAGTATATAATAAAGTTTCTCCAGAAAGGGTAAATGGTGAGTTTACCCATGAATTGCTTGGTAATGCAACATGTGGGGTTTCTGTAATTGCATCCAGATCTGAAAAATCTACTTTATAAATAGATCCTTGATTTATTTTAGCATAAAAAGAGGTATTACTAACTATACCAATTCCTATATTACCTTCATAATAATTATTTAAATTTTTAGCAATTAAACTCTCATCATCTGGATTGTATATTCTCAAAATAGTCCCTTCTAAAAAAAGATATTTACCATCGGGTAGAATTTTCATTTTACCGTAATTACTATTTCCAGAATTATATAAAGTTGTTTCCTCACCCTCTGTATCAAATTCAACAGTATAATCTTGATTTAATGCTGCATCTCCTGAAAAACTTAGTGGTATAATTACATCAACTATTGACGCTGTAAGTAGTGTTGATGTAATAACAAATGTACCACTGGTCTCAGATTCTGAGGCTGAACTAGAACTTAACGCAGTAATTTCACGAGAATCATCATTTACTATAACCGTTAATGTTCCTGTTTCGTCAGTTAATGTTCCATCAGATACCGTATACGTAATCACTTCAGTTCCTTTAAAGTCTGCTGCTGGAGTATAATCAACTGAAACTCCGTCTTCATTTATTGCAACTGTTCCTGTTCCTGCTGTAGCTACTGCTGTTAATGTTAGTGTATCTTCTGTATCTACATCTATATCATTAGTAATAACATCTATGCTGGTGATAGCTGAGTCTTCATCAACTAAGACTCTGTCTTCATAGGCAACAGGTGCATCATTCACAGATGTTACTGTAACGGTTAATGTTCCTGTTTCATCTGAATCTGTTCCATCTGATACCGTGTAGGTAATAACTTCTGTTCCATTAAAGTCTGCTGCTGGAGTATAATCAACTGAAACTCCATCTGAATTAATTGCAACTGTTCCTGTTCCTGCTGTAGCTACTGCTGTTAAAGTTAGCGTATCTTCTGTATCTGCATCAGTATCATTAGCTATCACATCTATGCTAGTAGTAGATGCATCTTCTAAAACTGTCGCTGTATCAGCTACTGCTATAGGTAGAAAATCATTAACAGGGTTTACTGTAATGGTAAGTGTTCCTGTTTCATCTGAATCTGTCCCATCAGATACCGTATAGGTAATAACTTCTGTTCCATTAAAGTCTGCTGCTGGAGTATAATCTACTGAAACTCCATCTGAATTAATTGCAACTGTTCCTGTTCCTGCTGTTGCTACTGCTGTTAAAGATAGTGTATCTTCTGTATCTGCATCAGTATCATTAGCTATCACATCTATGCTAGTGGTAGCTGCGTCTTCATCAACTGTCGCTGTATCTGCTACTGCTACTGGTGCATCATTCACAGATGTTACTGTAACGGTCAATGTTCCTGTTTCATCAGTTAGTGTTCCATCTGAAACCGTATACGTAATAACTTCTGTTCCATTAAAGTCTGGTGCTGGAGTATAATCTACTGAAACTCCATCTGAATTAATTGCAACTGTTCCTGTTCCTGCTGAAGCTACGGCTGTTAAAGATAGTGTATCTGCTGTATCTGCATCTGTGTCATTGGCTATCACATCTATGCTAGTGGTAGCTGCGTCTTCATCAACTGTCGCTGTATCTGCTACTGCTACTGGTGCATCATTCACAGATGTTACTGTAACGGTCAATGTTCCTGTTTCATCAGTTAGTGTTCCATCTGAAACCGTATAGGTAATAACTTCTGTTCCATTAAAGTCTGGTGCTGGAGTATAATCTACTGAAACTCCGTCTTCATTTATTGCAACTGTTCCTGTTCCTGCTGTTGCTACTGCTGTTAAAGTTAGTGTATCCTCTGAATCTGCATCTGTATCATTGGCAATAACATCTATGCTAGTGGTAGCTGCGTCTTCATTAACTGTCTCTGTATCAGCTACTGCTACTGGTGCATCATCCACAGATGTTACTGTAACGGTTAATGTTCCTGTTTCATCAGCTAGTGTTCCATCAGATACCGTATACGTAATAACTTCTGTTCCATTAAAGTCTGCTGCTGGAGTGTAATCTACTGAAACTCCGTCTGAATTAATTGCAACTGTTCCTGTTCCTGCTGAAGCTACGGCTGTTAAAGTTAGTGCATCTCCTGAATCTGCATCGGTATCATTAGCTATCACATCTATGCTAGTGGTAGCTGCGTCTTCTAAAATTGTCGCTGTATCGACTATTGCGACTGGTGCAGTTTGAGAAAAAACTGATTGAGTTGGGTATGTAGCACAAATGAGTAGCACTACAACGGGTATAAACCTGAAGTATTTCATAGTAATATTTTGATAAATTTTTAGGGAGGTAATCAAAAATATAGAAAAAATATATTTTGATCAGTACATATTTAGTACATATTATAATATCATTATAATGATATTATAATAAAGACTACTAATTGAAACAAAAAAAAGCCTCCCAAGGGAGGCTTTTAAAATTTACTTTGAATTCATTTCATTAATAGACCTTAGTTTTTGACGAGCTGAATTTGCTCCTGGATAGGTATTCAATGCTTTTTGATAGTAATCTTTAGCTTTTTCGTATTCTTTCTGATTTAAATAAAACTCAGCCATAGAATCATATGAATTATATCTATCTGGGTTATTAGTCATGTAGTCTTCAAAAGCAGATTTTGCTTTATCTAATTGTTCAGCTTGTACATAGCTATATCCAAGAAAGTTTGTAATATGTCCGTTGTCTGCTTCACCATCAGAAATTCTAGCTTCTCGTAAATTTTCTAATGTCTTAATTCTAGTATCAAGATCATTTCTAGACCATGCATGATAAAATTGAATAAAAGGACCTGAAGGAGCATCTGCAATCATTAGATCCCATACTTTTGATTTATCTCCTCTACCAAAAATAGTTCTATTTCCGTTTTTATTTGGCGTATCTAGTAATGAAACAAATCTTTTAGAATTTTCATTTTTATCTTTCACTAATTCTTTAGCCATATTGTAGTGGTATTCTTGCTGAGGAGAATTGGGCCTAGATAAACTTGCTAACATTACGTGCGGAGCAAATAAAGTTGAATCTAATTTAACTGCTTTTTCAAAGTATACATGAGCTTTTTCAAATTCTATATGTTGAAAGTGCCTAATACCTTCAATAACTATGTCTCTGTCACTAGGGCTGTCATTAAACCACATGATCCCTGTGGGTTTTGGATCTACTTCGTTACTTTTATCTTGACATGAAAATAATAAGATAGATACTAAAAATAAGATTCTTTTCATTTTAATTGCTTTTTAAAATTAATATAAAAACGAATATAAAAAAATTATTTTTAAAGGCTTTTGATCATATTATTTTGAATATTAAAGAAAATTATGGATAGAAAAATAAATATGATTAAATCATTTGTAGATTGGCTAACTCTTGCTTGGTTAGTTCTCTCCATCTTCCCCTAGGAAGATTCTTTTTAGTTAAGCCTGCAAAAAGAACTCTATCTAATTTTACCACCTTGTAACCAACGTGTTCAAATATTTTTCGAACAATTCTGTTTCTACCAGAATGAATTTCTATACCTACCTCAGTTTTAGACTGACCTTCTACATAAGAAACAGCATCAATAAATACTTTTTTACCCTCTATAAAAATATCTCCTCTTAACTTTTGTAAATCCTTTAAATCAAATTTTCTATCTAATGAAGCATGATACAATTTTTTTACATCATGTTTGGGATGGGTTAACTTTTTAGCTAATTCACCGTCATTTGTGAAAAGTAGCAAGCCTGTAGTCATTCTATCTAGTCTTCCAACTGGATAAATTCTCTCGTTTGCAGCATTAGAAACCAACTCCATAACAGTTTTTCTACCACGCTCATCATCCATGGTAGTGATGTAATTCTTAGGTTTATTTAATAAAACATACTTCTTTTTTTCTGGAGTAATAGAAGTACCATCAAAACGAACTTCGTCTGTTTTTTGAACCTTATAGCCCATTTCGGTCACTAATTTACCGTTTACAGTAACACTTCCGTGCTCTATATATGTATCTGCTTCTCTTCTGGAGCATATTCCAGAATTAGATATAAATTTATTGAGTCTAATACCACCAACATCTACTTTTTGAGGAGTGGTTCTAGGTTTTTTAAAGTCTTTGCGGAAACTGTTTTTTTTCTGAGGAGTGTTGCCTTTTCTTGCTTGTCGTCCTCCCGACGATTTATTATTTGAATTCATTATGTAAATTTCGGCAAATGTAATAATAAATTTCTCAAAAGAAATGGATATAAAATTCTTAATTAGCTTTTTAGAGTAGTTACTTCAGTGTTTCTATTACCTTATCTAAAAGTAAACTACTATCTATTAGAACAAGACTAAGTACACCTACTAAAAGTAGAATTTTTAGTGTATTATGAAGTATGGTATACTCTTGTTTTTTTGATGATTTAAATAACATAAAACCAATAATAAATAAAGAAACTACAGCTGCATAAAAATAATATTTCATAGATGATATCGCAGGATGGTTTAGCAATATGAAAATTGTAATTATCGCAAGAATAATTAGAAAAATAGACAGTTTTTTGGTGTTTTTTTCACCATAAGCAACAGGAAAAGTTTTATAATTACTAGCTACTGCACCTTTCATATTTTCTAAATCTTTCACCAATTCACGAACCATAATCACTAAGAATAAAAAAAAAGCATGAACAAAAATGATCTTAGAAAAATTTCTGAAGTAAACAAAAGTGACAAAAAAAGGTAATATGGTAAGTAGTGTGGCAGTAATTAAACCAGTTAAAGGATAACGTTTTAGTTTGTGTGAGTAAAACCAAATACCAAATATGTATATTGAAAAAAACAAGGCTGCTTTCCATGAAACTAAAAAACCAACCAAAACTCCAATAAAATTTAAAAAGAAATAGATAGATAATTTGGTTTCTTGTTTCACATAATTATCTAATCCAGACTTAATAGGTCTATTGATAATATCTGCCTTAACATCATAAAAATTATTAATTATATAACCACCTGCTACTACGCAAACAGTTGAAAATACGACAAACAATAGATGCAAATCAAAGACGACAGTTGTTATTGATTTTTTTGGGGAAAAAATATAAATTGATACAAGATATTGAGCAATTACAAGTACCAATATGTTATAACCTCTCACTACTGAAAGTAAGCTGAAAAATTTATAAAATAATGAAGTTTTATTTACACCCTTCATAAGCGAAGAATTTAAAATCTGTAGACCAATTCTAATTTATAGTCTTTTAAAGAATTTTTAGCTTTTTCATAATCTTGTGCAAAGCCAAGGATATAGCCACCACCACCAGAACCACATAACTTAAGATAATAATCATTGGTTTTGAGTCCTTGTTCCCATATTTTATGGAAAGCCATTGGAATCATTGGTTTAAAATTGGCAAGAACTACTTTAGATAAATTTTTGACGTTACCAAATAATGAATTAATATTTCCATGAAGAAAATCATCAATACATGCATCTGTATAGGATACAAATTCCTCGTTTAGCATTTTTCTAAACCCTTCATTCTTCATCTTATTCATAAAAATATTGACCATTGGTTCAGTTTCACCAACCTGTTCAGAATCTAACAAAAAAACGGCTCCTTTTCCTTCTTTTTGTGATGGAATACCCGCTGGTTCAATGTTTGTTTTTGAATTAATTAATATGGGTAAACTTAGATAACTATTTAATGGATCTAAACCAGAGCTTTTCCCATGAAAAAAAGATTCCATGAATGAAAATATTTCTTTTAACTTTAATAATTTATCTCTGGTTAAATTTTCGAGTATTGTAATTTTATTATGAGCATATTGATCATAAATTGAAGCTACTAAAGCCCCAGAACTCCCTACACCATAACCTTGAGGTATGGAAGAATCAAAATACATGCCTGAACCAATATCATTTTTAAAAGAGGTAAAATCAAAACTTACAAGTTCTGAAGCATTAGCCTCTAAATAATCGTATAATTTTATTAAATTTTTATTTGATTTTTGTGCTTCCCCAGAAAGGTTAGACGAAGACTTTAATGCCCCTTTATATGAACTAAAGGGTATAGCTAGACCTTTGGAATCTTTTATGATACCATATTCTCCAAAAAGCAAAATTTTAGCATAAAACAAAGGACCTTTCATAGGGTATAATTTTTTAACAAATATACAATAAAATTAATTTTGATCAGGATAGTACACATCTCGGTAAAAAGTTGTCCATTCTCCAACCTTTTCATCATTCCTATACTTTCCTTTTGTTTTAATTTTTCCTGTCTTATAATATATTTTCCAGGCTCTTTGTTTTTGACCCTCTCCATAAACACCTTCAACTTTAACTTCTCCCGTTGGGTAATATTCTTTATAAGGACCATCTAGGAACCCATTCTTATATTTTTCTTTTTTTGAAATAGAGCCATCAGGATAAAAATAAGTCACAAACCCTTTGAATACTTCTTTATTAGCAATTAGAGACTCCGCTTTGCCTTCTCTATATTTTGTCCCATTTTTATAAAAATCTACAATCAAGTATCCGTTTCTCTTTTTCTCTGGAATTGGTCTGTAAAATTTACCATTCTCTTGAGTTACTTGATTATGATTTTCATCTAACCAAACAACACCTTGAGAAAACGATAAAAAAAGAAATGAAATAAGCACAAGAGTGCTTAAAACAGAAAATTTAGAAAGTAAGGTCTTCATATATAAACTATAATTTAATGGCTCCCAAACCTACAGTATCACAAATATAATGATTTTTTTGACAGAACTTAGAAAGCTCATTATCAATAAATTGAGTTACAGTTTCGGATTCATTAGCTGGATACAAAACATGAACATTAGCACCAGCATCTAAAGTGAAACATACCTTGCTCCCAGTGTTGTTTCTATACCTCCAAATGGCATTGATTATTTCTAAGGTATTGGGTTTCATTAAAATAAAATAGGGGTTGCTTGTAAGCATCATCGCGTGCAAACTCAGAGCTTCACTTTCTACCAAATTTATAAAAGAGTTTATATCTCCGTTTTGTAAAATTTCTGAAATGGTCGCTAAATTTTCATTGGCTTGATTAAATCTTTGAGTTGCAAATGGATGATTGTACATTAAATCATGACCAACAGTACTACTTACTTGCTTTTCTCCTTTATCTACTAATAAAATTGCATCCTTATAGTTTTTAAAAACTTCATGAACTTTATAAGGAAATGGTATTCCAAATACATCTGAACTCCCTTTAATGGCCGGATGGTTTCCCCAAACCACCAAAGGACCTTCTATACTCCTACTGGCACTTCCAGATCCTAGACGCGCCAAAAAAGATGCTTTTTTGTTTATAAATTCATCTGTTAACTCAACAGAACTTAACGATTTCTCTAAACTCATTAAACACATGGCTATAGCACTCATACCGCTTGCTGAAGAAGCAATACCACTACTATGAGGGAAAGAATTCTCTGAATGTATTACCAGAGTATAAGTTGTTAAATATGGACAATATTCTAAAATTCTTTCAAAAAACTTTGCAATTTTAGGTTTAAAATCTTCTTTCTTTTTCCCTTCAAAAAACAACTCAAAGTTGATCTTATTATCAGCTTCAGAATTACTTTTTGATATAAAATCTATAGTGGTAATAGTATGACTATTACTCAACGTAAAACTTATCGAGGCATTTTTTGGAATTTGAGGTTCTGTTTTTCCCCAATATTTCACCAATGCAATATTGCTGGGTGTTTTCCAAGTAAAGGAAGTTTTTGTTATTTTATTTTGAAGAGAATTCGGAATAAATTGCTGTGTATCCAAGCCTTAGATTTTGATACAAATATAGCAGTTTTTGACTTATGCATCAGTTAACTTCTAAAGGACATTTTCATAATTAATACAATACCTATATATGAATAGAAATGGGTATTTTTGTTTTAAATTGTATTCAATTGGAAAGAAAAATAAAATTATTGTGGGATTTTAGAGGTCCGGACGCCCTAGAAACTGCAAAACACCACACCATTCATTTAAAAGAATTTGCTACAATTGAAAATCTCCCATTTCATGAGATAGACATTAAAGAGTTGAACCCTATGCTGTGTGCTGCCTTTATAGTAGTTAATGAACCTGACATGAAAGTATACAGAGATGCCTTAAAACCTCAAAGAGGTGAGCTAGCTTAGAAAGCCATTTAATTTCCTAATATTTCTTGAGTATAGTACATTACGAGGGTTTCAATGTAATTTTAAAAAAAATCATTTATTTTCGTAAAAGGTAAAGATATATATATGAAAATACTAGCATTCTCAATCAAAACCCACTTATTACTCTTAATTTTATTTTGTACACTTTTTAGCTGTCAGAATTCTGAGGTGTTTTTTGAAGATGCACTTTGTATTGAAAATATTTCCACCATTGATCCTGAAATTGGATTATTAGAAAACCAAACCATTATTATTAAAGCAGGAAAAATAA
>Ga0213868_10001285_pt1 | contig 24198 bp, 9 predicted proteins | sample PICome_9_FD_160087 | JGI IMG/M metagenome (GOLD analysis project Ga0213868, IMG submission 160087) | Coastal seawater microbial communities near Pivers Island, North Carolina, United States - PICO127 | ecosystem: Environmental > Aquatic > Marine > Coastal | place: USA: North Carolina | collected... | reverse complement strand
AAATGCGAACCCTCACTCTCGCCCGTGGTGTCGTTTCAACCAATGAAGCTTTAGCTCAGTTTGGGCTTGGGGAACTTAATAAAATCGATGAACTCATTGTGAACTGGCCAAGTGGGCATACCCAAAGCTTCACCAACTTGGAATCTGGTAAGACTTATGAAGTCACCGAGCCGATTGGACTCCCAGCAAAGAAAACAGCTCCTGAGGCGACTCCTGATCCTTTTTTCATAAAAGATCAAAGCCTCCCGGACATTGCACATCAAGAACTCGAATTTGATGACTTTGGGACGCAACCACTTCTTCCGAATCGGATGTCACGCTTGGGACCAGGGCTTGCGGTAGGTGACATCGATGGCGATGGCGATGAAGATGCTTACCTCGGAGGAGCTCTGGGCTCGGACGGAGTGATTATAGAAAACAACGGGGAAAGCTGGAAAGCAGACACCCGAATCAGCGGAGGGAGCGATCATGAAGATATGGGGGCGCTTTTCTTCGATGCCGAGGGTGACGGAGACCTTGACCTTTACGTTGTAAGCGGCGGCGTTGAATCTGAAAAAGGTTCTTCGAACTATCGTGACCGCCTCTACCTAAATGACGGGAAAGGAAAATTTGGGCTAAGCGATGGGGGGGCTCTTCCCGAGGTGATGGAAAGCGGATCTTGTGTGGTCGCTGCTGATTATGATGGAGATGGCGACCTCGATCTCTTCGTGGGTGGCAGAATCATTCCAGGAGAATATCCAATGGCCCCTTCAAGTCATTTACTTCGAAACGACTCGAAGGAAGGTCGGGTTCAATTCGTAGATGTGACCTCAGAGGCCGCTCCCGCTCTTCAAAATTTAGGGATGGTGACCTCGGCATTATGGTCAGACGTGAACGGCGACGGTGATTCAGACCTTTTGATAACCGCTGAGTGGGGGCCAGTACGTTGGTTCCGTAACAACGATGGTAAGTTCACCGAGAACGAGGACTCGGGAATTTCCAGTCTCTCGGGATGGTGGAATGGAATTGTAGGGGGCGATCTCGATCATGATGGTGATATTGATTACGTCGTCAGTAATTTCGGGCTCAATACGAAATATCATCCTTCAACCAAGAAGCCGGCCATCCTTTATTATGGGGATTTCTCCGGGAATGGGGAGAGGCGAATTGTTGAAGCCAAGGCTACCATTAAGGGCACCCTTCCAGTCCGAGGATTTAGCTGCTCAAGTTCAGCGATTCCAAGTGTCTTAGAAAAAATGGGAAGTAAGAAACCTTTCCATAACTTTGCAATTAAGGCTCTCGATGAAATCTATACTGAAGCGCGCCTCGAAAAAGCTCAGCGCTTCGAAGTCAATGAACTACGCAGCGGTGCGTTCATCAATGATGGTGAGGGGAAGTTTACCTTTCGTGCTCTTCCCGCTCTAGCACAGGCTGCACCTGGTTTTGGGATGTCGCTAGGTGATATCAATGGAGACGCTCATCTTGACCTGTATATGGTCCAAAATTTCTTCAGTCCACAACCTGAAACCGGACGGATGCACGGAGCAATGAGTATCCTCATGACTGGTCGAGGAGATGGGATGTTCGATTCCGTGTGGCCTGAAAAAAGTGGGCTGGTTGTCCCAGGGGACGCAAAGGGTCTCGTGCAATTTTCAAAGGGCCGTTTTCTCATCAGTCAGAATAATGGAGAAACACTTTTATTCCGTCCTAATTATGACCGTTCGCAGCATTGCCATATTCGATTGATCGGTCAGTCTAAAAACCGGCGAGCGATTGGAGCTCGAATTTCTTGCTCATTAGAAGGTGTGCTGCTTGGGAGCTTTGAAGTTTATGGAGGCAGTGGCTACCTCAGTTCCGGAACCTCGATAATATCAATACCTCATGAAGGTGAGGGTATGATAGAGGTTAAGATTGAATGGCCTGATGGTTCAAAGAGTAACCACCAAATTCCCGCAAAAGAAGGCGGAGAGATTAGAAAACCGTGATACGCCACTCAGAGCTCGTGTGGGACTTCTCAATCAGTTGCAAGAACTCTTTAATCTCAAGCCGAGAGTGTTCGAAAGACTTGGCTCCTCGCCCCAGTTTACCCTCTCCACAATCGTGCCTCAAGATGAGGCAGATTCCTACAGACCGACTCGGGGGGATATGGAGCAACTTAATTGACGCGGATACGGAAGTAGCGGCCCAACTGCGCACCTACAGAATTTTCATCACGAGCGGTTAGGGTAGAGGTCCCATCCCCGTTATCGAGATCACTCTGAATCGTGAAGTTCCCATCAGCATTCCTCCATTCAGCAAGATCAGATGAGGCTTCGATCCGAATCCTGAATCCAGTCAGTCCCTGACGCAGCCGGTAACTTAACTCAGCGTATGTCTCTCCGCCATCACCAACGATCGCAACCGAAGGAAGATCAATAGAAGAGGCATCCCGTGGATCCGTTCCAAAAACATGCTCAAGCAAATTACTAACTCCGTCGGAGTCTGCATCTGCTAGCGACCCGGAGATCGTCGCATCAAGCAGCTCTGCTTCTGAAAAATAATCGGCACGCCAGTCGATTGGCGGCACTGAATTGACAACTCCTGGGGTTCCTCCTGGATTGAGGGAGGCTAGCCAGCTATTGGGATCACTTCCATAAAGCGCAGGAAGAATTCTCACTAAAGTGGTTCCTGTTCCATCGGGAGAAGTAGGCCAAGGGCTGCTATCGTTGTAGTCTGCGATATCAACTGAGGGCATCAAGTCGGATTCTAAGGCGATCGGATTTGCCTCTGGCAGCCTGAGACTCACCTTTTCACCACCATTGGAAAGCCTTCCCGAGTAGGGCCCAAAGACGCCTACTGAAGCTGGGGGATTGAAAGTCGAACGGAAAGTCGCGGGATCGTTTTCAACAACGAGAACGACTTCCCCGGGAATAAGCTCAGGAGCGGTCGGGCCAAATACGAATCCAATTCCAGCAATTTGGACGCCTGCCAAAGGAACCCGAGAACCCGAAATATTCTGGATCTCGATAAATTCAACGCTGCCGTTAGCTGGGTGATACATCATCTCGGTGATCACCAAAGGACCGGCTCGTGGAGAATCATTGGAGGCATTGAAGGAAGTGGCCTCAAGAGGGGGATAAGAAATTTTACCAATCGAGTTTACGTGCCGCCCAAAACTAAAGCCTGCCGCGCTATCTCCAAAGGTGAAACCGTGAACATAATCGGTTCGCTCTCCACTAGGGGTCGCAGAAAGAAGGAACACTTCCTCTCCTCCGGAACTCAGCCCAAAACTTGTCTTTTCGGTTGTATCCTCATCTGGCTCAGGAGGGTCCACATCTGGCTTAGGAACCTGACTTGTGGTCAAGTTGACGTTATCGATGTCCAAGACCATGGCTGCTCCACCAGTCCGGCCACCAATCTGGATGCGGAAGTCATCAGGTGCTCCAGCAAGAGCGAAGTCAGTGAAGACACTCTCTCCGCCGACTGATGCGCTGATAAGTGCGCCTTCTCCGGCGCGGGCCATGTCGACCGTAACAGGAACCCACTCGCCAGCAGGCAAACTGTAGGGCACGTCGCCACTTTCAACACCGTTGTAGTTCACGGTAGCATTGGTTCCATTAAAGGTCCGGAAACCAACTCCAACAGAGTTGTTAAATTTGGCTCGCTCTTCCTCAGCGGTTCCATTAGCGATGTCGTTTCCATAAGTTGCGATGTCCACGAATGCGACTCCGAATCCATCGGCTGAGATCTGATCACCACGAACATCCATGGTGAGTGAGGCAGTTTGCCAACCAGCGGTGCCGGTCGCAGAAAATGCGATTTGGTTGCCAGTGCTGCCTTCATTATTGAGCAAGTTGTAGTAGCTCCCAGTTGGTCCACCTGCCACGACTGAGCCAATTGGTCCCTGCCTGTAAGCTGCGTCGGTCCAGGCACCTCCACCGCCGTCAAAATCGGAGAGAAGTGTAACTACACCAGGATCGGGATCGGGATCGGGATCGGGATCGGGATCGGGATCGGGATCGGGATCGGGATTAAAATCAGATTCGTTAAAAACGAGAAAACCATTTGGAGGTATGATTGAATCGTTGGGAATTCTAAACTTCTCAGGCTTTCCAAGATCATCGGTTAACCACCAACCCCCAAGATCAATGGAAGTTCCATTTGGGTTAAATATTTCGATAGCGTCGGCCGCACCATTCGTAATCACTTCGTTAACATAAATGTTCGGAACCTCGATCGTGCTAGGCTCGCTCTTTCCAGGTGAACCAAGAAGGCTCCGGCTAGCGGTCCAACTCGCGCCATTTGACGGGGCGTTTAAATCAACAAGAACGAGAGAACGACCATTGTCAGCCCGGGTAGGCCATGTTCCTGAAGAGGCGAAATTAATGGACTGGATCAGAGAATCCTCACCACGGAGCTCAAGCAGCTCGCCATCATTGTTGAGTGAGCCCCCAAATTCCCCAGCGATGAGATTACTACGCCCTCCTCCATAGATCTTTTGGAAGGCCGAGAGGTCGTTCACGACAAGAACTTTCCCACCCGGTGAAAGAGAACGAACGGAACCTGAAGAAAAATCGAAGGTTACTCCACGAGTGAACGAGGCATCGCTTAAAGAAATTTTAGTTTCGCTAATGTTTTCGAGTTCGATGAATTCAAAGTTACTGTCTTCGTCCAGGGAATTCCCAAGATCGTAAGGATCAAACATGATTTCCCGAATCACCAGATTTGTAGAATCGGCCGGGACTTCATCGACTAAATACTCCAATTTTAAAGGAGCTCCCCATCCGGTTCCAACAGGCACCCCTGATCCAGGGTTACTCCCCCCGCGTGGGTCAGAGATTCGCGCGAAGAGGCGGGCAGTTTCAGTAAGAGTAATAGGACCGGTGTATTCGATACCGCCAGATTCTCCCGGATCGACCTGTTTTTCGCCAGCGACAAGGCGGGCCTGAATCAAAAAGTCACTGCTTGTGCTGCTTCCATTAAGACCATGAATAGCGAGGATATTCTCGCCCGGCTTGAGCGCATTGACGAAAGCATCAGCACCAAAATCGATAAAAGTAACGGCGATTCCGTCATCATTATTTTGGGAAGCACTAGAATTCCAATTAAGGGAACCGGGAGCATTACCTGAGGCAATCCGCGTCCCATTTAGGAAGGCCACGAATCCGTCATCGTATCGCATTTGCAGGGTGAGATAATTGAACTTTGCAATATCTCCAGCAGCGACATTAAACGGAATTCTCACATAAGCACTGGTATTGACGCCCGACATAACGGGGTTGGGTGCTTCTAAGTTTATATTAATGTAGGGATTGTAAGTTGAGGCACTATCAAAGCCGACCCCATTTGTCCCACCGATCCAGTTGGAATCGTCGAATGGTTCGTTTCCGCCACGCCAGCCTGTCCCAATATTACTGGTTGGAACAAGGGCTTTGGCCGGAGCAGTAATATCAACCAGAGTTTTGGTATTCAGGATAGTTGTATCACTAGTGAAACGCGGATCGGTCCCATTCAGAGTATACCAAATACTGCGGCCATTACTTAGATTTCCCGAAAGAGAAAGGGTCGTTCCAGCAGGAAAAGTTCCTCCATTAAGATTGGCAGTAGGTTCAGGAACGAATTGTCCATCCATCCAGTTGAGCCGAGTGGTTAGCCAGTCTCTTAGATGCTCGACTTCGCCAGCGTATCCACCGAAACGTGGCTGACTAGAGAAGCGTTGAAAATTTCTCACCTGTGCCTGATTGAGTTCAGCGGCGTAGTCGGCGATGATTTTTTGAACATTTTCATTGGTCCAAACGTCCTTTCGAAGTTCGAAATATCGATCGATGTAGAGTTGCCAAAACTCCTCATTCCCAAAAAGTTGATTCCACCAAGCATAGGTGAAGTAGTTCGTTCCTCCAGACCAGCTTCGTGGATTGTCATCTCGGCTATCGGTCGAATCCATTGAGCGGTCAAAATCCCAGATGGGTCCAAACTCGACCTTCCCAGAGCGCTTTTTATGAAAGTAGGTACTCAATCTTAGGGCATCCGCGTTGAGAGCCAGAACGTTTAAAAGGTGATGGTCCACCCAGGCGAGAGGATCGATATATTCCTCATAGTTTCCGGAGCTTAACGAACTTGTCATATCATTGAGGTGATTGCGGAGCCACGTTGCTTGCGCCGAGGTGACGTCCTCTTCTTTTGGATAAACCCAACCTAGGGACCGTCCTCCAGCACTTAACCCGCCGTCACCAGGGTCAAGTCGGTCGATTTTCATGATGTAGCCACCAGTAATGCCCGGCTCCGAAGAAACGCTGTCCGGAAGTCGCTCCACGTCGACCCTTTCCTTATCGCGTGAGATCTTCTCCATGAAAGTGTAAACACCATCATAGTCGGCGCTACTTCTCGTTCCATAGCTCAAGCTTCCTCCATTGGTATTAAGGAAGAGTTCTACAAATCGAGTACGCATTGCGTAGCGCCCAGTTTGATTACTCAGATTATAGATGAACGCATTTCGCATCAGGGAGCGGTCAAACTGAGATCTCGCATTGAGAATCCAATCCGATTCTTCAGGCATCCCAAAGGGTGATATATCCTTGTTCCGATTATTTTCGTTCCAGGCCTCAATACTGTAGGCCTTCTTTTCAAATCCAGAAGAAGACGATCCCCGAGTCTTATAACCCCCGCGAGTCCCAAGAGAATAAGGTTTGTTAAGGCGCGTAATCCCGGTGGCAGGATCGGGCTCAAAAAAGGCAAAAAAGACGTAAGCCTTCCCATTACTTGCGGTCGGGCCACCGCTAAAGCGCTCCATAATCACGACTGGAATATCGGAGGAAAAAGATTCCGCGCTTGAGGAGAGCTCAATATACCCTGCCTCGCTAACTGGGCCCGGGGCGAGACCATTACTGTAGGCTCGGGCGCGGATAATCTGAGATGATGTAATGGTGATAGGATTGCCCGTGTAGCGAGTAGAAGACGCGGTCGGGACATTTCCATTAGTGGTATAGCGAATGTCGGCGTTAGGTGAAGCGACCGATAATTCGAGGGATACAGAATTAGTGAATCCTCGACCGGGAACCGAGAAGGTAACCGCACCGGCAGGAAGTCCTTGGTTAGTCCCATTGGAAGTCGCTGGAGTAGAATTTTGAAAATAACCTGCTTCTCCGAGCCCCGGATTAGTTGCAGCAGTCGTAGCATCAAGCCGGGGTAGCACGAGGAGATCAGAACTTCCGGTGCTTCTGTTGAGCCCATGAATCGCAAGGATATTTCCTCCAGTTTCAAGTAGATTGGGGCCGATAGGAATATTAAAGTCTTCAAAGACGACCGCAGCACTGTCGGGATGATCTGCGGTTGCAACAGAATTCCATTGCGGACTCTCCGGAGCTCCAACGGATGCAACCCGTGTTCCATTTATATAAGCTGCAAACCCATCGTCATACTTCATACGTAAGGTCAAGGAAGTCAGGCTTTCAGGACTATCTATCGTAAAAGGAATGCGAACATAGACACTTCCATTGATGTCATCGGTCTGAGATTGGACATCGCCATTGCTTCCGATGAGATTGCCATAATCGTAACCAATTCCGGTGTTTGCCGAGGGCCAAGAGGAGTCGTCGAAAAGTCGATCGTGCCAAGTGGTTCCGATATTGGACGTTGGCACCAGAATTCTGCTGATCGAATTCTCGGGAATAATGGTAACATCCGAACCACTTCCCGTTTGAGCGAGCCCGTAGGAAATATCGTCGAACTGTTCTGGATAATCTATATAACCATTTGCGACGGTTTGTCCGTCACCTTCGATGAGAGCTAAATAGCCTCCTGGTTCCTTACTCAATTTAAAGTTGGTGTGAAGTTCTCCAACGTCGCGATCCTTGTTGGATGCAAAAACAATCAGCGACCCACCCGAGGGGAGAACAATCCCAGCGGGGAGTTCCCATTTATCGGGCTCTGTAGGATCGTTTGTTAGAAACCACCCACTGATATCAGCAGAAGTAGGGTCAGGATTAAAAATCTCTATCCAATCGGAGGATTGACCATCCTCATCATAAAGGGAACTGTCGTTGGATGCCATAAATTCTACAAGAACAGGCGCGGCAATGGCCCTCGGAGAAGAAACACCAAAGATTAGGGCGGCGGCAGTGACTAAAAGGAAAGTCTGTAAACAACGAGCGACGAGGCATCCAAGGGAATTTGAGGGCTTCATAGGTAAAGGAAAAATTTGGGGCAATTGATGTGCGAGGCGGAGACTAGACAGTGGCGGGAGAAAGATCAACCTACCAACCACCCCGATACTTTGGATGCAAATCGGGCAGAATCAACTTTAACGATGAATTCAATCAAGGTTATTGAGGCCTTCCCCTAGTTGACTCGACCTATTTGAGTATCAGGGCCTAATTTGATTCTAAGTTTCCTGTTTGTGAAGGAGAGGGAATCGGGTGACACTCAAGCTCTAATGAGAGGATCATTTCAGGCCGTTCTTTCGCTGCTTTTCGTTTCGACAAGCAGTCTGCTTGCGGATCTTAACAACGAATTAATTCCCCTCACCCTCAAACAGATGGCTCGGCCCGACCGGCTCCCTAAATCTGTCGAAGAGGCCGGCCTATTGACAGAAGTAGCCCTCGACCTTGGGCTACCAAATTCCGGGGCCTCGGAAGGATGGCCCGAAGAAGCCTTATCACGGATTACGCTCTCTCGACTCGCCAATCTGTCGAACAGTAAAACTGCTAAAGAGATTCAATCCTTCCTCGCAGAGGGTTTCATCTCAACTTCATTGGAGCCAGATAAGCCAGCCGACCCCTTGTGGGATGACATTACTAAACGTTCCGGCGAGGGCGGAATCCAGACACCTACCAATCCAAAGGCTCTCCTTAAAAAAATTAAGGCACTCGGAAAAATAAAATTCAAAGTCATACGCGTTGAAAATCGCACGACGCACCTTCATGTCGAAGCCGATCGTGCGGGAGCGGAATACTCGGCAACCTGGCTCACTTCATGGACCGATACAAAACCACCTAAGCTCACAAATCTCAGGGTCAAAAACTTCAAAACTATAATCTCGGAGGGCCCTTGGTTTCATGATGCCACGAACACCGTCATTGGAAGGAACCCCCGTTTTAAGGAGCAAGTCCTCCACGGGATCGACCACTGGGCTCAACGAATCACCCGAATTGGTGATCTTTCCTTAACCGGGCATCATGGGCTCGCAGTTGGCGATGTGAACGGCGATGGCCTTGAGGATCTCTATGTCTGCGACGGAGGGAGCCTTCCCAATCAGCTTTATCTTCAACAAACCGATGGCACCGCCAAAGAGGTTGCGCTCGATTGGGGTGTTGCTTGGCTGGAGGACTCCCGAAGCGCTCTTCTCGTCGATCTTGATAACGATGGTGACCAAGACCTTGTCGTTGCTACGATCGCCATGATTGCCTTTGCCGAGAATTTGAATAACCAGGCCTTTAAACTACGAGGTGGCTTTCCAGGTGCTCCTTATCCGTTTTCCTTAAGTGCCGCCGATTTTGATCTCGATGGTGACCTCGACATTTACACCTGCATTTATGGGGCAGGCGACCAACCCAAAAAACGAGGCTTCGAAGCCAACTCTCCTACCCCTTTTCATGATGCAGAAAATGGAGGCCGTAATGTCCTCTTGAGTAACCTCGGGGGCTTCCAATTTACAGACGTCACCCAGAAAGTCGGTCTTGATCAAAATAATACGCGATGGAGTTTTTCCGCCTCATGGGAGGACTATGATCGCGATGGTGATCCCGATCTTTATGTCGCAAATGATTTTGGTCGAAATTGCCTTTATCAAAACAACAACGGGCAATTTTCCAATATCGCCAAAAAAGCCGGAGTCGAGGACATGGCAGCCGGGATGTCCGTATCCTGGGGCGATAGCAACCGAGATGGTGCGCCCGATTTGCTCATCGGAAATATGTTTTCCTCTGCCGGACAAAGAGTTTCCTTCCAGCGAGACTACAAAGCGGAGAAAAAGAGGATGGCCCGAGGAAATACTCTTTTCACCACCTCTAAAGATGGATTCGAGGACGCTAGCATTGCGAGCGGAATCACAAATAGCGGGTGGGCGTGGAGCTCAGGCTTTGCCGATCTTAACAATGACGGTTGGCAGGATCTTGTGGTCGCAAATGGCTATCTCAGCAATTCCCGCGACCATGATTTGTGAAGTTTCTTCTGGCGTGAGGTCGTGTCACCTTCCGAAAATATCGACGACTACGCAAAAGGTTGGACCGGACTAATGAAGCTGGTTCGAAACGGCGATTCGTGGAGCGGCAATGAGAAAAATCGCTTTTTCCTAAACGGAAGGCAGGGTGCTTTCCACGAAATCTCTCATTTAGCTGGGCTTGATCAAAGTGAAGATGGACGCGGTCTCGCTATCGTCGATTGGGATCAGGATGGGCGCCTTGATCTTTGGTATCGCAACCGCTCCGCGCCGCGACTTCGACTCATGGTCAATAAAAAGGAGAGCCACCCTTCGGTAGCCCTCAAGCTCGAAGGAACCAACTGTAATCGGGATGCCATCGGAGCAATGGTGGAGCTCCTTCCTTCCTCTCAAAACAGACGTTGGGTTCAATCAGTGAAAGCAGGTGATCTTTTCCTCTCGCAGTCCAGCAAGTGGCTTCACTTCGGACTGGGTAACGAGACACAAGATTTCAGCGCACAAGTTTTATGGCCGGGAGGAAAAAAGGAAATTTTCCTAGGAATCAAAGCGGGTCGTTTCCATCTCAAACAAGGATCGGGTATCGCACGCCAACTCAACTCTCGCCGAGAAATCAAGTTGGACCATCGAGAGCTGACACGATCACCAAATCAATCCAACGCTCATATTCTCCTGCCTGCGCGAGCACCTTTCCCAACTCTTAGTTATCGAGACAAAGCTGCCCAACTTCTCACGACTTCCCAAAACCGAGGCCCAAAGCTTGTCCTTTTGTGGTCAGGCACATGCCCAAGTTGTGAAAATAATTTGAACCAAGTTGCTTCACAAATGAAAGCGATCCGTGAAAACCAACTAACGGTCCTTGCCCTCTCATCGGACGGTATCAACGGGCCAAAATCCGACCTGAGTCCGGCCTACGAACTCGTTGAAAAGACCAAAATTTCTTTTCCGTGGGGAATCATTGATCAGAAATCCGCTCGTAAACTCCATCGGTTTCAGGAAAATCTATTTGATCGAACACCGGAACCCTCAGTTCCGCTCGCCATCCTCCTTGATCAAAACCATCGCGCCTTGGCAATTTACCGAGGGGAATTCTCAATTCTGACCATCTTAGCAGATCTCAAAACCATCTTATCTAGCAATGCGATACAGCTTTACCATTTAGCCCCCCCGATGAAAGGGACGTGGTTTACGAACCCCTTGGGTCAAAGAGAGGTGGATCGTCTTTTTCCAGTTATGAGGTAGTGGTTGAGTGTGGAAGAGTTGAGTTGAGGAGAGTTTGTGAAGAGTTAAAGGACTGGGGGTAAAAAAAGAGCCCCGTTTATTGGCGATTGGCCAACAAACGGGGCTTATAACTGGCGACGACCTACTCTCACAGGACCTATCGTCCCACTACCATCGGCGCACAAGAGTTTCACTTCCGGGTTCGGAATGGGACCGGGTGGTTCCTCTCTGCTATGGCCACCAGAAGTCAACATTCGCATTTTGCTTTCGAATACTGACTTCTAGGTGCCACTAGAAGTTTGGTTAAGAGACGCCATTCTCTGGCATCCATGTGAAGTGATTATTTTCGACCTCTGGCCATAGGGCCTTTGGTAGGACTGATACTTAGACTGTTACTATTCTTGCAACCTTATAAAGACTAGATTCCAAAAGAGATTTTGAATTTCTATTCTTCTCTTGCTCTCTGTGGACCCGGAAGGGTTTTCAAGAGAGAAGAGAAGGAATTAAGTCGAACGGATGATTAGTACTGGTGAGCTACATACATTGCTGCACTTCTACCCCCAGCCTATCAACGTGGTCGTCTTCCACGATCCTTCAGGGAAAATTTATCTCAGGAATGGCTTGGCGCTTAGATGCTTTCAGCGCTTATCCGTTCCGCACTTAGCTACCCAGCAGTGCCCTTGACAGAACAACTGGAACACCAGAGGTGCGTCAAACCCGGTCCTCTCGTACTAAGGTCTGAACCCTTCAATTTTCCTACGCCCACAGAGGATAGAGGACCGAACTGTCTCGCGACGTTCTGAACCCAGCTCGCGTGCCGCTTTAACCGGCGAACAGCCGGACCCTTGGGACCTTCTCCAGCCCCAGGATGCGACGAGCCGACATCGAGGTGCCAAACCACGCCGTCGATATGAACTCTTGGGCGTGATAAGCCTGTTATCCCTAAGGTACCTTTTATCCGTTGAGCGACGGCAATTCCACATTCTACCGCCGGATCACTAAGGCCTACTTTCGTATCTGCTCGACTTGTAGGTCTCACAGTTAGGCGGGCTTGTGCCTTTACACTCAACACACAGTTGCCAACTGTGCTGAGCCCACCTTCGCGCTCCTCCGTTACTCTTTAGGAGGATACCGCCCCAGTAAAACTGACCGGCTGCCATTGTCCCCACGGCCGGATGACGGCTCGGGGTTAGATTATCCAATATTAAAGGGTGGTATCTCACTGATGACTCCAGATGCGCCTAAACGCACCCTTCAATGTCTCCCACTTATGCTGAGCATTAAGATCGAACAACCAATAACAGCTTACAGTTAAGGTCTATAGGGTCTTTCCGTCCTTCTGCGGGTGTCCGGCATCTTCACCGGAACTACAATTTCACTGAGCACCTGGTCGAGACAGCGCCCAACTCGTTGCACGATTCGTGCAGGTCGGAACTTACCCGACAAGGAATTTCGCTACCTTAGGACCGTTATAGTTACGGCCGACATTCACCAGGACTTGGGCTCGAAGCTTCGCACTAAAGTGCTAACATCTTACCGTAATCTTTTGGCATTGGTCACGTGTCACATCGTATACGTCGGCTTACGCCTTAGCACAATGCTGTGTTTTTGCTAAACAGTCGGTTGGGCCATTTCACTGCGGCCCCCCAGAGGGGGCACCCCTTCTTCCGAAGTTACGGGGCTATTTTGCCGAGTTCCTTGACCAGGTTTCACTCTTGCGCCTTGGTATATTCTACCCATCCACCTGTGTCGGTTTACGGTACGGGCCATTAATGTAAGGGCTTTTCTTGGCACTCTGTCCAGCTATACGGTCCGGCCTAAGCCTCGCCTCGGAATTCAATAACCTAGTAGCTTTTCATTATGCGTCCTCCTTACTGGGTGCAGGAATATTAACCTGCTTACCATCCCCTACGCCCATCGGCCTCGGGTTAGGTCCCGACTAACCCCGGGACGAAAAACGTTGCCCGGGAAACCTTGGATTTACGGCGGAGCGGGATTTCACCGCTCTTATCGTTACTCATGTCTGCATTCTCACTTCTCTGCGCTCCAGGGTCAGTCGCCATCACCCTTCACTGCACAGAGAATGCTCCTCTACCGCGCCCTAGTAAACTAGGACACCCAGAGCTTCGGTATTGTGCTTATCGCCAAGTATTTTCGGCGCAAGGTCTCTCGATGAGTAAGCTATTACGCATTTTTTAAATGGTGGCTGCTTCTAAGCCAACATCCTCACTGTCTATGAAACCTCACCTCCTTTCCACTGAGCACAATTTAGGCACCTTAGCTGCTGATCTGGGCTGTTTCCCTCTCGACGACGAAGCTTATCCCCCGCCGTCTCACTGCTGCGCTCTATTGAATGGTATTCGGAGTTTGATAGGGGTTGGTAGGCGGGTATGCCCCCTAGCCCTGTCAGTGCTCTACCCCCACTCATCAACACGCAACGCTGCACCTAAATGCATTTCGAGGAGAACCAGCTATCACGGGGTTTGATTAGCCTTTCACTCCGACCCACAGCTCATCCGAGCGTTTTTCAACACACACCGGTTCGGTCCTCCACTTAGTATCACCTAAGCTTCAACCTGGCCATGGGTAGGTCACCTCCGTTTCGGGTCTACCGCCTGCAACTAGGGTCGCCCTATTCGGACTTGCTTTCGCTACGCCTACGATCCAGAAGATCTTAAGCTTGCCACAGACGGTAACTCGCAGACTCATTAAGCAAAAGGCACGCTATCACCCTCGAAAGGGCTCTAACACCTTGTAGGCATAGGGTTTCAGGTTCTATTTCACTCCCCTCACAGGGGTACTTTTCACCTTTCCCTCACGGTACTGGTTCACTATCGGTCGCTAGTTAGTATTTAGCCTTACGCAGTGGTCTGCGCAGATTCACACGGGGTTTCACGTGTCCCGTGCTACTCAGGAACTCCCTAGGGCCTTTTCAGATTTCGGTTACGCGGATGTCACGCTCTTTGTCCACTCTTTCCAAAGTGTTCACCTATCTTCAAAGGTCCCACAGCGGGGTCCTACAACCCCGACATCAAAGATGCCGGTTTGGGCTGGTCCGTTTTCGCTCGCCGCTACTTACGGAATCGAATTCTCTTTCTTTTCCTCTGCTTACTAAGATGTTTCAATTCAGCAGGTCTTGCGTATCCTTCCTTATTTTATTCAGGAAGGAACGATACGATTCAATCGTATCAGGTTACCCCATTCAGAAATCTCCGGGTTAAAGGTTGTTTGCACCTAACCGAAGCTTATCGCAGCTTATCACGTCTTTCATCGCCTTCTAGCACCAAGGCATCCACTCTATGCCCTTAATAACTTAATTCCTCATTCTCTTGAAATCGGTTTTTGTTACATAAGTCGATGGCTTTTACACCATCAATTTTGTCTTGAGTCAGAACAAATCATTGCTGATTCGTTCCAACCGTAAATTTGGTTTTTTGGTAGTCTTTATCCAAGGACTGCAAGTTAGTGTAACAAATAACTTTCGCATTGCTGCTTAGTTACCTGTCTCAGTCTAATTTTCATTGTATTTAATGAGAACGTCACATTGAAGTGATGACGTTCACAGTCTTTAAAAACTTCACATGGATGTCAAAGAACGGCGTTCTGCCAAAAGTATGGGTCACAGAAAATTTTTGTTTATTGTCTCTACTCGTTTAGTTCACCACTTCCCCTTTCAAATCAGGAAGGATGGTGGGCCAGGGCAGACTCGAACTGCCGACCTCACGATTATCAGTCGTGCGCTCTAACCAACTGAGCTACAAGCCCCGCTAGAAAATCTTGAAAGACCCATCACGAAAGATGTGAGTCTTATTGGAAATTGGTGGAGGTTAACGGATTCGAACCGTTGACATTCTGCTTGCAAAGCAGACGCTCTACCAACTGAGCTAAACCCCCGTTAAACTTTTCGTTTACTTACGGTGAGTAGGACAAAAAATCAGATTGTGCACTGCGCCCTAAACCTTTCATTGGTTTAAGGTGCGTTATTGGTCACTCAAATATTTGTGAAAGTCTCTTTCGAGGTTCTTTCCACCATCTTAGTCATCCCAATAAATTAGAATGACTTCGAACAGGTGTCGACCGGACTCAGGGGTTACTTACACTAGTAAACTAGCTGAACTTGAGTCCTTACTCCGTAGAAAGGAGGTGATCCAGCCGCAGGTTCCCCTACGGCTACCTTGTTACGACTTCATCCCAGTTACCAGCCTCACCTTAGGATACTGCTTCAATAAAGTTAGCGCATATACTTCGGGTGCGACCGGCTTCCATGATGTGACGGGCGGTGTGTACAAGACCCGGGAACGTATTCACGCCGTCGTAGCTGATACGGCATTACTAGCGATTCCGACTTCATGGAGGCGAGTTGCAGCCTCCAATCCGAACTGGGCCCAGTTTTGCAGATTTCCTCCACCTTGCGGTCTCGGTTCTCATTGTGCTGGGCATTGTAGTACGTGTGCAGCCCTAGGCGTAAGGGCCATACTGACCTGACGTCGTCCCCACCTTCCTCCCAGTTGATCTGGGCAGTCTGAACAGAGTCCCCGCCTTTACGCGCTGGCAACAGTTCACAGGGGTTGCGCTCGTTGCTGGACTTAACCAAACATCTCACGACACGAGCTGACGACGGCCATGCAGCACCTGTGCATTGTCCACCCGAAGTGACCTCTCCTTTTCGGGAGAGTACGACAAGCATGTCAAGCCTAGGTAAGGTTCTTCGCGTTGCATCGAATTAAGCCACATACTCCACCGCTTGTGCGGGTCCCCGTCAATTTCTTTGAGTTTTAGTCTTGCGACCGTACTTCCCAGGCGGCTCGCTTAACGCGTTAGCTCCGGCACAGAAGGGGTCGAATCCTCCCACACCAAGCGAGCACCGTTTACTGCTAGGACTACAGGGGTATCTAATCCCTTTCGCTACCCTAGCCTTCGTGTCTGAGCGTCAGTAAATGTCCAGTAAGTTGCCTTCGCCATTGATGTTCCTCCTGATATCCACGCATTTCACTGCTACACCAGGAATTCCACTTACCTCTCCATTACTCTAGCACGGGAGTATCGAATGCAGTTCCGAGGTTGAGCCCCGGGCTTTCACATTTGACTTTCCGCGCAGCCTACACACGCTTTACGCCCAGTGATTCCGAACAACGCTTGGGACCTTCGTATTACCGCGGCTGCTGGCACGAAGTTAGCCGTCCCTTCCTCTTTGGGTACTATCAAACTTAAACGCTCTTAACGCTTAAGTCTTACTCCCCAATGACAGGAGTTTACAATCCTAGGACCGTCATCCTCCACGCGGCGTTGCACCATCAGAGTTGCCTCCATTGTGAATGATTCTCGACTGCTGCCACCCGTAGGTGTCTGGACCGTGTCTCAGTTCCAGTGTTGCTGATCGTCCTCTCAGACCAGCTACCCGTCGTCGCCTTGGTGAGCCTTTACCTCACCAACAAGCTGATAGGCCGCGAGCCCATCCTCTAGCGATACCCGAAGGCACCATTTACTCCGTAGAGACTATCAGGCATTAATCCACGTTTCCATGGGCTATTCCTGTCTAAAGGGTAGGTTCTCACGTGTTACTAACCCGTCCGCCACTAAGATCTTAATTAGCAAGCTATTCAAGATCTCCGTTCGACTTGCATGTCTTATCCACGCCGCCAGCGTTCGTTCTGAGCCAGAATCAAACTCTCCGTAGAAATGTTTTGAATCTGACGTCTAAACATAAATTGCTGCTTCCAATCTCCTCAGATAAATCGAGGAAATCTCCACAGCGCGCTTAGCTATCAAATTGACTTTGGTTTGAAAATCTCGCGATTCTCGGGAAGGGCCTAAACAGGCTTACTCCCATGACCCGCACCTCAAATTTCAAATCAAGAAATTTAAGACGCAGCACACAATATGATTTTTTGTCTTTTTCTTTCCAACAGATCTATCTCGTTGTTCTGAGGCAAAAACACTCAACCTGACACAAGGCCAGCCTAACTGCTCTCACAACTTACTCCCGAGGTGGAAGGATCTGTGGAACCCATACTTTCAAAGAACATTTGACCGGAAGACTGAGCAGGCCCGCTGATGAAAATTCATTCAAGCGAGCCCTCTAAAGTGTTTCTCGGACACAGCCCGTAGCAGCTGCGGGGGCAACCCTAATCATTTCAGGACTCACGTCAATGTTTTTGGTCGCTATTTTTTATGAATTTCATTCCAGATCGCCAAGGTGTTGATTTTACGGCGAAAAACAGCGATGGGAAATCCTCCTAACGAAACCTGTCTTCGAAAGAAATATTAAGATATCCTAATTACCCCTATGATTTTAAACTTCAGGCACAAATCTCTAGCCAGCCGCAACTCTCCGCCTATCGTCCAGTCGCGTGTCTACTTTCTCATTCCAGTCCCTAAATCTCCGAGCCGAAATCGGTGGAAACTCCTATTCTCTCAATCTAGATGGGACTTTGATTCTGCTCGATGCCGGGATGCATCCTAAAGAAGAAGGGGTAGATGCTCTTCCCCGCTATCAGGAGCTTCCATTCGATAGCGCCGATGCAATCATCATCTCGCACTCCCACCTAGACCACATCGGAACTCTTCCGGTGGCTCAGCGGGAGCAACCTTCGGCACCTGTTTATCTCACCGCACCCTGCGCAGCGCTTGGTGAAGCTCTGCTCCACAACTCGGTCAATGTTATGAGCAGCCAAAGGGAGGAATTAGGGATTACCGAGTACCCGCTCTATCATCATCGCGAAATCGATCACCTCCGCGATCGCTGGATGATACGACCTTATGAAAAAACTTTTTCACTCGACCCCCTCGGAGAAACGGAGACAACGGTCACTTTTTATGACGCCGGTCATATTCTAGGATCAGCAGGAGTTCTGATCGAGAAGGATAACAGACAAATCTTCTATACTGGAGATGTTAACTTCAAGGGTCACTCTCTCATCAAGGGGGCACGCTTCCCTCAGCTCAATGAGCCCGATCTCCTGATCATGGAAACAACGAGAGGGGCTGACGAACGCCCCACCGATTACACCCGTGCCGATCAAGAAAAACTTCTTGCGAAAGGGATCCGGAATGCGCTCGAAGCTGGCGGCTCAGCCCTCATCCCGGTCTTCGCGATAGGCAAAACTCAGGAAGTGCTCACGATGATCGATAACTTCAAATCCGAAGGTTTGATTCCGGATCAGACCCCGGTTTTCATGGGTGGTCTCAGCACAAAGATGACGATGATTTACGACAGTTTCTCAGACTCGACGAGGCGCCATCGCCCCGACTTCGAAATCCTCCGCGACATGAAGGTTCACACAGGAAATAAAAGAAGGCGTGCACCCATCGAATACAAACCCGGAGCGATCTACTGCCTGTCAAGCGGCATGATGAGCGAAAAGACCACCTCCAACATTTTCGCGCGCAGCTTCCTCCAGAACCCAGCTAACTCCCTCCTCTTCGTAGGCTACGCAGAACCGACCACTCCTGCCGGTGCGATCAAGAAAGCCTCGTCGGGCGATGTCATTCGACTCGATGGAACTCATAAAGTACAACTCAATTGCACCGTCGAAGAATTTGATTTCTCAGGACACGCGCGACGTGAAGAACTTCTAGAATTTGCCGTCAAAGCACGCCCCAAGAAACTCCTGCTTGTTCACGGCGACCCTGATGCCGCCAGCTGGTTCGAAAAAAAACTCGCTGAGGTCCTGCCGGAAACTGAGATCATCATACCCCAGCCGAAGGCTAAGATTCACTTCTAAAATCTGGCACCGTTTCCTCCAAAATCCCGAGGAGATTTTTCTTCTCACGAGAGCTGAGGTGATTATCAGCTTCATTAGTCAGCTCTTCGCGGAGGTGGTAATAGACCCGCTCCTTAATAAGCTCCGGCAAGCCTTTGAAAGCCAGCGAATGGATCATGTAGGAGCATCGATTCTTAAAAAGACCGCCATATAACCGGAGATCTCGAAGGCTTTTCCCCTTTGCCGTTTTTACACCGCCTCTCTTAAAAGCTTCGGCAAACTTGTCAGCACCCTCTACCCCATCACCACCAGGATCAATTTCACTGGCAAAAAGAAACGAATCGACGATCTCCTTTGCTGAACTCTCTGCCGTCTTCCAAGACATCCCATCATGGGACCCTAGATCTTTTCCCTCGCTGTATGATTTCTGAAAATAAGGTGCTCGCTGATAACCCATCTTAGCCTTTGTGATCAAATTATGAGTCCGGCATTGATGTTCAAGAACCATCAATGCGACAATATCACTCGTTGGCTGAAGATACTTTTCGGTATTAATCAGGGATGAAAAATCTTCGTGATCCGAAACCTCTGGTTTGAATTTCGAACCACTTAATACGCTTTCTGGAACCCAGCGATTCCCAAGATGTGGGGCATCCGAATGCCCCGAAACATACCAACCTCCCCATCGTTCTCTCAGCGGAATACTGTCAGTAACGAGAGAAGTTCCAGTACTTAAAATAGGATGACTATTCTGATCCGGCACAACCGATCGAATAAACATTCCCGGCACTCCAGAAGTCCGGGAAGTTGCGTGGCATTGTAAACAAGAGTCGGTTGCACGAACAATTTTGGCCCGACGATCACCAAAAGGTGGATCAATGGTATAAAAAACCGGCCCTAACTTTTCATCTTCTATGATCACCTCCACTTTCCCACCAGGCACCCAACCAACGTTAAGCATCCACCGAAAAATAGATCGATCTAGGATTCTTCTGGTTGATCAACGAATTTTGGAAACTTGTCTTAGAAAAAACCAAAACCTAAGATTTCTCGGGAATATTTAATTTCTTCAGCACCGCCTTAAGAAAAGTCTTACCATCAACCTTCCCGATCACCCAACCACCCAATCACCATGCTCTATTTCAGCTGCCATCTTTGCGACCGCATCCTGGCTCGCGGTCTAAGAATACCTGATCGGCGGCAAGTCGAAGAAATCTTGCCCTCCCTGGACCGAAACTCCCCCGAAAATAAGCAGCAAAACAAGCTGATAAAAATTCATAGTGGTATTTTTTTTGCGTATTAAAATAGCGCGTCTATCAAAACTTCCTTTACTGCCCTAACAGTCTTACCAGCCTGCTCGAATATTTTACCCCGATGAATGCTCAGTTCCTCATCATTCTCGAAATCCAAACCAATCAGCGCACGACCCACTCGCTCCCCCGTATAAGCGTAATTGAAGTAGCACAGACTAGTTATCGAACTGATCGCATTCATGAATCCAAGCAAAGCTCCAGCTCGCTCCGGAAACTCAACCTCCACGAACAAGGGTGAAGCGAAGAGAGCGGGAGTAAACGGAATCACTCGAAACCTAGTCGCGCCATGCCCCGTAACATCTTCCGAGCTTTCCTCCTTTCTTGCGATCCATTTTTTAAATTCAGCGAAAGCTAAATCGGGGACATCAACACTTAACAGTGGTCTTTGTGGCTCGTTCTTTGTGCGCCCATACTGCAAATCCATAATGCTCACGCCAACTGGTAAATCGGTCAAAAGTCGGGCCAAGGAACCTTTTTCTTCCGGAATTATAAATCGCCAACTCCGATCATGCTGCGGATTGATTCCCGCCTGCCGAGAGACATCAGCAAATTTTGCAAAATCCATATTCGCGCCACATAAAATGGTAAGAACTTTTTCGTCCGGCTTAATCTCACCCGCCGCATGATGCTTCAAAAAACCGGCCAAACTCATTGCTCCGCTCGGTTCAGGAATCACACGTAAACCATCCCAATGTGACTTGATTGCTGAAGAGACCTCCCCGTTCGTCACCGTGACAATCTCGTCGAGGAGATCCCGACAAAGTGCGTAAGTCAGCTTACCAACCTGCGTCACCGCCGTCCCATCGCAAAAAACATCAACATAATCTAAGGGAACTGGCTTCCCCAACTCAATGGCAGCCTTCATCGAAGCCTGATCCACACCCTCAACGCCGATTACTTTCACCTTTGGCCAAGAACTCTTTAAGAGGGCTGCAACCGCCGAAGCCATGCCACCGCCTCCAACCGCCACATAAACTCGATCAAACGGCCCTTCCCCAGAGGTGAAAATTTCATCTGCGAGAGTCCCCTGTCCTGCCATGACATCGATGGAATCGTACGGCGGAATAAAAGACGCCCCGGTCTGCGTAGCATGTTCAAGCGCAGCCGTTTGCGCCTCCGCAAAACTATCACCAATTAACTCGATTGAAACACAATCACCTCCATGTGCCATCACGGCTTTCCGTTTCACCAGAGGTGTTGGCTCAGGCATATAAATATAGGCCTTGGTTCCCAACTTCCGAGCTGCCAGGGCAATTCCCTGCGCATGGTTCCCCGCTGAAGCTGCGACCACACCACCCTCCAGCTGAGCCGGAGTGAGACAAGCCATTGCATTAAATGCTCCCCGCCATTTATAAGCTTTAATTGGCCCTAGATCCTCACGCTTCACCCAAATCGACTGATTAACACCCTCAATCACCATAGGCTCCAAGGGGGTTGCGTTGCCAATCTGATACACCCGTGCACGGGCTTGATGGATCGCCTCAAGCAACTGATCAACTCGATTTTCTTCGCTCACGCCTCACCTTTCTCAAAAATCCACCAGAAACACACGCCTCAATCGCTACTCCTAGAAATGCAGCAGCCCCGTCAATTTCCTAAGAAACTAAACAGGGCTACTGTCCCCCCCAAATTGTAAAATCTAATGACAGAAAACCATTTTCACCCCTTCTCTACAAGCACTTTATCACACTAACCGACTTAACAGAATGGATTTACGCTGTTCAAGTTCGTGTCAGCTCCTAGAGTCCCGCCGCAATGAGCGACGAAAAAACGCCCACCCAGCCCCAATCTACCTCCGAGGAACTCATTGCCGTCCGGCGAGAGAAACTAGCGAAACTTAAGGAATTGGGCCTCGAACCTTATGGAGCTGCCTTTGAGACCACGACTACCCCTGGTGAACTCAAGGCTAATTTTAACGACGATAAACCCGTGAAACTTGGAGGACGACTTCTAGCGATTCGCGACATGGGTAAATCCGTTTTCGCAACACTCGGCGATGCCCATGGTCGTATTCAAATTTATCTCAATAAAAAGGGAGTCTCCGAAACCGACTGGGAAGCTTACCAGTGCCTTGACCTCGGCGACTGGATCGGGGTCGAAGGAGAAACCTTTACTACCGGCAAGGGCGAGCCATCGGTCAAAGTTGAGAAGCTCACTGTTCTCTCAAAGGCGCTCCGACCTATGCCTGATAAGTGGCATGGTCTGTCCGACCGCGAGACAAAATACCGCAAACGCCACCTTGACCTCATGTCAAACCAGGAAAGCGCAGACCTCTTCGTCATGCGCTCGAAGATTGTGGCCGAAATACGAAATTTTCTTCACGAGCGTGACTACCTAGAAGTTGAAACCCCAATGCTTCACGACGTGGCCGGTGGCGCTGCCGCGAAGCCCTTCGAGACTCATCACAATGCCCTCAGCATGCCGCTCACTATGCGCATCGCGCCCGAGCTTCACCTCAAACGCCTTCTCGTTGGCGGCCTCACTAAGGTCTTCGAACTCAACCGTAACTTCCGCAACGAAGGCATCTCGCGCCGCCACAACCCCGAGTTTACAATGCTTGAGGCTTATCAAGCTTTTGGCGACTTCGAAATCATGGCCGACCTCGTCGAAGAAATGGTCTGCCACCTTGCTCAAAAATTCTTTGGCACCCTTCAGATTGAGCACAAAGATGAAAACGGCGAGCATCTCCGCACCCTTGATCTTTCGCGACCTTGGAAGCGTGCTCCCTACCAAAGTCTCATCAAAGAAGCCGCTGGCGACGATTGGTTCGACCTTTCGCCAGAAGGGCGCCGCACCAAGGCCCAGTCGACATTTGGCCTTGAGATTCACGACCATCTTGAAGATTACGAGGTCACCCAGCAAGTTTTTGAGAAGCTGATCGAAGAGCACACCTTTAATCCATGCTTCGTGACCCACGTCGACTCCAAGCTCATCCCACTCGCTAAGGAGAACCCTGAAAACCCGTCAGTGATCGACGTTTATGAGCTTATCATCAACGGTCAAGAAATCTCCCCCGGCTACTCTGAACTGAACGATCCGGACGTTCAACGCCGTCGTCTTCAGGAACAAACCGGCGGTGAAGCCCAAGAAATCGACGAGGATTTTGTGGAAGCGCTCGAACACGGTATGCCTCCCGCAGGCGGCATTGGTATTGGCATCGATCGCCTGATCATGCTTCTCACCGGAGCACCAACCATCCGCGACGTTGTCCTGTTTCCTCAGCTCAAGCGGAAAGATTGAACGCTTGCCTACCTCTCCTCAACTCACCCGTAGCTAAAGCCTGGAACTCCATGAGATGGAGAAGCTCCTCTTGTCGACCTGCTGAATCCCTGAACCTCAAAGGTTTCAGGGCATGTCTAGTAGATTCCCTATAATTTCGTAAAGGCGGTTGTTGCAGAAGAAACCGAATAAAAAAACGTAATTTGAGAGATCTTAAGGCGAGAGAGTGTTTTATCTTTCGAAAAACAGGCCGCAATCTCCCTTTGGCCGACGATCCTAGCCATCCGAAAACCTCCAACAAGATATGAGACTGCAACTTCTTCTTGCCGCCCTGACCACCGCTGCCCTTACCGCAAACGATTGGCCTCGTTTTTTGGGACCCAAAGGAGACGCCACCTCAGGTGAATCTGGACTAATCAAATCGTTCCCTAAAGACGGCCCTGAAATCGAGTGGACTACTGAACTTGAAGGCGGATTCGGCGGAGCCGCCATCTCGGGTGAGGAAATTTTCCTCGGTGATCGTGTTGAGCAAGAAAAAGATATGCTCCTTTGCCTCGATTTCAAAACTGGCAAAGAAAAGTGGCGCTACGAGAGCAAATCCGATGGCGAACCTTCTTTCCCAGGCTCACGC
>Ga0213868_10001281_pt1 | contig 24224 bp, 27 predicted proteins | sample PICome_9_FD_160087 | JGI IMG/M metagenome (GOLD analysis project Ga0213868, IMG submission 160087) | Coastal seawater microbial communities near Pivers Island, North Carolina, United States - PICO127 | ecosystem: Environmental > Aquatic > Marine > Coastal | place: USA: North Carolina... | reverse complement strand
TGTTAGAACCTGAAGAGATCTCACAGCTCACAGCTTACAGCTCAAACATATAACTGATCTTGATAGATATTCATTCAATTGCAATCATTCATCATGTCATTTCAAAGGAACGATATTATTGTGATTGATGATTCAGATTCAGATGATAATGAAGATTGGAACGTGGTTCTTTCCATTTCAAAGAAACGAGAAAGACAGACTACGAAAACGTCACCATCCGTCCTGACGACTCATACGACTACGATTAGTCCTAGTCACTTGGTAGACAACAACAACAACAACAACAACAACAACAACAACAACAACAACAACAACAACAACAACAACAACAAACCACGAATATTACTCCTCGTTGGAATCCCAGGATCAGGTAAATCAACATTTGCACAATATCTTACATCTCTGAATAAGTCTCGTTACGTACGAGTCAACCAAGATGAATTGAAAACCAGAGGCAAATGTGAAGCAGTCACGCGAACTGCATTGAGCCAATGTTTAAGTCCCATTATTGATCGATGTAATTTTGATCCGAAACAAAGAAGGAACTTTATTCAAATTGCACAAGAATTTAATGTACCCGTAGATTGTATTGTGTTTGATGTTTTAATTTCAGTTTGTTTGGAGAGATGCTTGAATCGAAATCATCATCCCACAATTGATGGGACGAATGCACATGCTGTAGTTCGTAATATGGCCAATCTACTACAGAAACCTGATTTGTATCATTTCAAGAAAGAAGGTATTGAACGAATGAAAGTTATGACACATGCGTCCATGATGGAAACTATTGCAAGGAATTATTGCTTTCATGGTAAGCTGTGAACTACGATTGATTCCAGACAGGAATCATGTAATGTTTTAAAATATAAAAATGTAAATGTCTACGAATGTATATATATATATATATACCATCGTATTTTATACCTTGCTGTAATCCAATCGTGACTCCAGTTTCTTATTGTCCAAAATCTTTCTTGCAGCCTTCATAAAATCCTCCTCCAAAACATAATCACGATCATTACGAATGGCAAAAAGACCAGCCTCTGTACAAACGTTCCTCATATCCGCTCCATTCAAACCATCCGCAAGTTTCACCACACTTTCAAAATCAATGTCTCCTCTCTTGGTAATTTTTGCAGAGTGAATCTTGAGGATTTCTAACCTTTGTGTTTCATTTGGCTCAGGAATCTCAATCTTTCGGTCCAATCGTCCCGGTCGTAACAGAGCTGGATCTAAAATATCAGGCCTATTGGTGGCCATGACCATTTTCACTCTTCCCTGCTCTTCAAAACCATCCATTTGATTCAAAAGTTCCATTAATGTACGTTGAATCTCACGATCTGCAGAAGTACCTTCTGAAAATCTAGATCCTCCAATGGCATCAATCTCATCCATGAATATGACACATGGTTGATGATCATTGGCAAAACCAAACATTTCACGAATGATACGGGCAGATTCTCCAATATATTTGTCAACGATTGCAGATGCGACTACTTTTAGAAAGGTTGCACTCATATTTGAGGCGAGAGCACGAGCAAGTAATGTTTTTCCCGTCCCGGGTGGTCCATATAGCAAAACTCCCTTGGGTGCCTATCCAAAACATGTGTAACAGGGTATTAGAGAACGATGAAAAATCATCCTCAAAAGAAGAAGAAGAACACACAAATCATTTGATCATAAATACTTCCATGATCCAAGAAAATACTACAAATGACATACCTTAATACCAACCCTAATAAAGAGTTCAGGGTTTGTCAATGGCAATTCAATAACTTCTCTCAACTCCCGGATCTGTTCATTCAAACCTCCAATGTCAGAATAAGACACTCCCCCATCCTCCTCTGAACTCTGCATGTGGAACACAGTAGGATCAACTTCTCTCGGAAGAACCCTCATGATTGTTAAAGTCGTCATATCCAGAGCCACCCTTGTCCCAGGTTTCAACTTATCGTGATTCAATCGACTACGACAGCCAACCACATACCTCGGTCCAGAACTAGCCTTTACTATAAACTTATCAGCATCCAATTTCTTCAGAACATCACCAATGATTTGTCCAACAGATTGAAGTGCGGATAGATCGTCTTCGGTCTTTTGATATCGTTTCACGAGTTCTTTGGAGGCATCTCGCATTTGTTTCAGACGTGCCTCTGTTTCGCGGTGTTCTCGGATCTTGGCGCGATATTGTTCCAGGACTCTTTGGCGTTCGGTTGCTTCTGCGTCTTGTAATGTATCTGTCATGGTTGTTTTTAAGTTGTGGTATTCTTTCGTTGGTTTTGTTGAAATGAATGTGGAAGAGGGGAATGTGTACTGTTGTACTGTTGTACTTTTGTGCTGTGTTGCCTTGCTTGTCGTTATCCTTGTTTTTTCGAAGCCTGCCGAAAAATAGAAAAATGCGCGAACGGACAAGTGTTCCCATCAATCAAAACTATACTTATATTCCATTCATTATTCATTCTCTCTGTCTCTACACAAAATATCGTTCCATCACCTCTTTAGAACAACATTCCTCACGCGATGCTCCATCTCGTTCTGATCCTCATCCATCTTGGATATATTCAAGGGCTCACTTCTATTTATATATGTCAAAATAAAAATTGTGTGAAGAACTTCCCTCGGAAATATGACGGTGGTCTCGTTCAAACCATTCAAGATCTCATACCATCATCATCATTAGGTTTACAAGACATAATCATCGAATCATCTGGATGCTTATCTCAATGCTCCTTAGGTCCGAATATATCCATAAATGATAGAGTATTTCACAAAGTGAATGATGTGAGTACAGCAGCAGCGATTTTAGATGTTGGTGCAGGCATTGATTCACCGGGAATCATCATGGCAGCGATTGAGAACATTGCAAAAGCTAGTCAGGGCAGTAATACAGAGAAAAAAATGGATATATTGACAAGTGTCATTCAATCTTTGGAAGAATCAGATGTTATGGAATCATCAACGTCTCCTGGTCCTCTAGCGAAAACGACCGTCATGGCTCATGCATTGATCTTACGAGCAGAAGCTTACTTGGAAATAATACCTCGTTTGAACGATGACAATTTGAATTTGGCACTTTCGGATGCATTGAGGGCAACAACGATTAATGCCATGGATGGAAGATCTTGGAGAGTGGTTGCAGATGCAAAAGAAGCCAAGAAAGATATCAATGGTGCCATTGATGCTGTCAAACAATGGGCCAAGTGCAATCCTAACTTTTCAAAGAAGGCCTTCAAAGAAATAGAGCGATTGAGTAACTACAATCTCTAGAGAGAGACTGAATCAATCTTGAACTTTGATATTATTAAAGACTAATGTATGTTTGGAACGTTTCTATCTCTCTACCTTATTTTATGAATACTTTTGGTGATACTATCACACAGGACGACCAGCAACACTAATCAGATTGATACAATAACGATTTCTTCCATCCGAAGAAGGAAGGTTATGTCCCAAATGAGTTCCATCCACTGACACTGTCTCACCATTTGGTAATACTCGAACATTTTCCCACTCTACTTCCGCATCTCTAAAAGATGGCCATCCATGATGAGAAGATTCCGTTACAAATTCTTCCCATGAACGATTACGAGGAGCGTAAAAGAGAGGCTTGCCTGTATTACTATCGTAAAAAGTGATTTCTTGGCCGTTCTTGGCCTTTTCGGCATCTTCGCTGTTTAGAAATGGGACTGTCCTAAAGTATCCTGAATGTTCTGCATAATGACGGTTGAAGTTACAAATCCTATCAGCGTTTTTCACATCGACGTTCCATCTCAAGTTGGATTGTACTGGAGTGGCAGATGTTCCATGAGCCTTTGGACTCATAATGTCTTCAGTTCCCATTACAACGGGGGGAGGAAAATGCTTGCCAGCGGTGATGCCCATGATACTTGTCCTTAATGCTTGAAGTATTTTCATGAAAAAATGGTAATAGATGGATATGGTATTGACTTGCTTTGTTCTAAGAAAATCTTGTGTGTTGTTTTCAGTTTTCTTCAGATTCATTCCGAGAATGAGAATCGGGCATCTTGCGCTCATCAAGAATCCGAATGTAGACCCCACGACTGAAAACTGGTCATTTTTTGTGTGTCTCAACGTCGATTTTTTTGAATATCTTTATTCCTAATTCCTGCTACTTACTTCCATCCGGCTCACTACACATTCAACGCACAAAGTGGACATACAAAATCTTACTTAATGAAATCATTCTTTTGGTTATTTCTGATTTGTTCTTCTGGAGCAAAGGCTTTGCCAATTGAAAATGAAAAGGAACGAAACAAAAGAAACCTACGAGTGGTTGAATCCAGAGAAACAATTGAGAATAGAATCATTGGAGGCGCAAAAGCTCCCATCGATACTTACCCTTGGTTTGTGTTAGGAAGTGGATGCGGGGGATCTCTTATCGCGCCTGATGTGGTTCTAACTGCAGGACATTGTGATGACAAGGCGTTTTCCAAAGTTGTCATTGGAGCTTTTTGCCGAGAAGGTGCTGATACGAATAAAAATAATTGTGGTCAGTATTCTGAGATTAGATATGGTGTGAAATTTGTTACACACCCGATGTATAATAAAGGAAATGATGGGCATGATCTAAAGCTTTTCAAACTTAGTCAAGCTTCAACGATTACGCCCGTGAACATGGACGGAGGTTACCTTTCTCCAAATTATGTTTCTGGACGAGATCAGTTATGGACAGCAGGCTTTGGGCTAAGAGAGATAAATCCTGATAGATTATCCAATAATCTGATGCATTTGGAAAAGAAATTTGTAGATTTAAATGAATGTGGAAGGCTCTATGATTTGTACGATAGGGATTGGATTGAAATGGATGACAGCATGATTTGTGTCAAAAATGACAATGACTATCAGTCTGCCTGTTATGGAGATAGTGGTGGACCGCTTTATGATGCTAGAGCAAAAAAGGTCGTTGGTGTAGTTTCTACTGGGCCGCATGATTGTTCTCGGCTTCCGATCGTATACGCTTCGGTGGCATCTGAAATTCAATGGATTAAAGATACTGTTTGTGAAATATCATCTTCTGCTAATGCGCCTACCTATTGCAATGGATCTGACACTATAAACAACTCTCCTCCAACTGCATCACCAACACTTACTCCTAATGTTAATACCACTAGCGCACATCAAGAAGAGTTGTTCCAGGTCATTTCCAGGCTCAGTAGTGATGACGAGAAATGGTGTTTGGCAGTGACAAATAGCAATTATGGTGGAGAGGTTATCGTTAAGCCTTGTGATTCGTCGGATCCACTACAGCTGTGGTCAAGTGATTCAAGAGGTCTTATGTCCACGTTCGCAAATCCAAACCTTTGTATCGAAAACGACATGTTGGAAAAGGCATTACTCATGAAAATATGCACCCCTGCCCAACAACCTGTTGAATCTACCTTCGTATATGACCAATTTCATTCGTCTTTGATTTGGATAAGAAACAAAGCAAACTTTGCGAAATGGGGACTTAGAGCTGTAACCGTACTCCGCACTCCAACACCTGATATTTCCTCCAATACAGTATTTGTCACTGCACGTGAAGGAAAGGAAAACGAAAAGTGGGATGTACATTTCCCCTTCCAAAACATCTAATTAGGGTTCGTTAAAACTAAACTCATTAGAAAAAAGTGAGGCAAAATAGGCAACAATATTTAGATAGATTTTCAAGCATTACCGCTAGATAATCCGATACCTCTTTTCTTGTAAGTTGTGTCTACTGTATCATGTCCAGTTCCTAATCCAACAAAAGTCGCTATTACAGGTCGGAACATTTCTTTGCCTAGTAGAATATTTGTGAAAGGGATCTTTGCATCGCTGAAACGGTCCCTAGTTACGACGCCACGAAACATTCGAGGTTTGTCTTGAAATTTTGATAGGTGTATATCAGCATGATAGTGAAGATTGGTCTGTTGATATGGAAAAGTTGTACTTTTTATTGGTATAGTCCAACTCACACCATTTGTACCAAGTTTCCATTTTCCAACTTTTGTAACTCGTCGCCAGCCATTCTGAGCAACTCCAAGGTGATTTTCCTCCCCTTTCTCGACAAGTATTACATATCCATTTCTTGCAAATTTGAAGTGCTGTTCTCTTTTTCTAATTGTATCTTCTTCGTGGATATGATCAACAGGGAAAAAATTCTTTTCCTGTCCCCGAAAGATGGCTAATGGTGATAAGGAAACGGATATAATCCATTCGTCAGTTCGCATGGGGTGTTCTTCTATCTCCTTTGATTCGTCTTTTCTTTTTGTCCGTTTCGAGGATGAAATTGTTGGATCTACATGAAAATTTTCTCTACAATCGACGTTCATATCGTCACCATACGAACCATCTTCATAAGCCTCATAGCAGCCATCGATTTTATCCTCTAGTTCTTCCACCCATATTCCTCCTTTCTTTTGTTCCTCTATTTCTAAACGAGCGGTTCTAAATCCTAAAACTTGTCTTCGCCTTCCTAAATGATTTAAAGAGAAAGAGTATTTGAAGTGTATTATAAAAAGCAGAATCGATCGGAAATAGATTCGCATGTTGAAGTCAATGAGATGTTCAGATGTGTTTGTTGTTTGTTGTTTGTTGTTTGTTGTTTGTGGTTTAGGGGTTAGGGGTTAAGGGTGTTTGAGTTGATTTTCCTAAAATAACCTAATGGATTGGTGGCATCAGCTAAATTACTCTGATATTCGCTCAACGGACGAGGACAACAACAACAACAAAATTATCGCCATTTTTTGTCGTACCCGTCCCAAATTTAGCTTCAACGAATCAAAACGGGCACAGTTATTTATCCTCTTTTCAAAAATGGGTGACTTCTATGATGGATATTATGAAGCGACAGAAGGAGATGACGTTGTAGTTCACTTGGCCTACAGTGAGCCTGAACCCTCTCTATTGCGAGTAGCATCTAAAAAAGGTTCGTCGCGTCCCCAATTGAAAGTACCTGGCACAATAAAACGATCGAGCTTTCGAACATCTGCATCGTCCCGATCATTCAAGAATCGCCTTGATGCAGATCAGTCTGTGTACTCAGGGGGTGATAAAACTCATCCATTGCTACCAGATGACAGAGATGACATTTATGAGACCCAGATTCAAAGAGTAAATATTCAAGACCAAAGACATAGTAGTGGATCTATAGTATTTAAGGCGACCAGAGACGGAACAAAATCAATTGACTCCTCCTTAAGCTCTCCATCTGCAAAAGCTGTCGATTTATCTACTAAGGGGAGTGACACTTCATTTGACCTTTTTGCCAACTTATTGATAGAACACCTTACTCCGAAAGTAAAGAATCGGTTTTATATATTAGAGGAGGACGATATTGCATACATTGATGCTATTTTACCAAACTCGTTGCGGTTATCATTTGTTAACGCAGTTAATGTGCGCATGAGCAAGCTTGATATTCGTCTTCCTGAACCAGATTTGCCGTCATTACAAAAGAATGTACTAGGGGTATATAAACTAGGATTAGGTAAACCAAAGCAAGATAACTTTCTTCTTGGAGGTGGGCAAAAATTGCATGGAGGGAAAATAAAAATGAACTTGATAGACCATGACGATTTTGTCCAAGATGACAGGGATACAAATGACCTCACAGATAAGGAAATGTCAGAATTGATAAAGTCATTAGATGACCTAAAAGATGAAGAAATAGCGTGGCTCAAAGATTCGGGTCTTTCAAGAGAACAAAGTTTCATGCTAGAGAATGCGATGGCTTTAAGAAGAGCCGCGCCATCCATGAAAACAAAACGAAGCAATATGCAGCTTGCAGGACCTAGAGATTCAGAGGTGAACGTGACCAAGTCCATAAGAGAAATCCCTTGTGATCAATTCAATGACATTGATATGATAGTAAACCCTATTTCTTCATACAGAGAGGGTGAAAATGAGTGGAAAGATGGAATGTTTAGCATATTTGCTCATGATGTGTTTCATCCCTTCCTTATTTTGACATGGTGTGCTCCGATCTGTAAGTTGTTCGTTTTAAATTCTTAGTGTGTTTCTGTTTGTGTCTCAATAGACTTCTGACTTTCGTTACTGTCTTCAGATGCGATGGCACAAATTATGACAAGACTTCAATTAAATTGGATAGGAAATCCAGCATCCCGTGAAAATGAAACTTCAGACATTTACAAAAAATTGAATTCAGTGGTTACTCATTGGGCAGTCGCATCTCTTACTTCTTTGTCATGGTTGATTTTTTCTTATGTCAAAACAGGCTTTCCAAACGTTGTCAGTGTATTCATTTTTATCATGGTGAATCTATTTATGCATGCGTTCACTGCTTTTATCGCTGGTAATACTCGAATTCATCTCCGTGAAATTTGTGATATATACGGTGATTATGGTGAAGACTATATCGTGTCTGTTTTCTGCCTTAGATTCGTGATTGCTCAAATGGGTCGTCATACGGGAGATTATAGAAAGAACAAAGCATATATTTGGACGGCCACCGGACTGTCTGATGGTGTGGATCTCACGCAATTAGAAACAAATTATGCCAACAATACGAATTCGTCAAAAAGATATACAGTTTGATAAATCGTTAGTAAAGAATTATATGTGTACCTCGCGTTATCTCACCTCCGGGGAGTTGAACACAAACCCTTGCACCATTATCGACATGATTTTAGCTATCGTGTGGGCTGGAGAGAGCATCATCAATTTATATCTCGATACGTGCATGCATATTGAGAATGAATGTTCATTGAATATTGATGGAATACAGACCTATGCTTCGATCGGAATTACTCTACATTACTTCGGCCAAGTGTGAGAAAATGGTCCAGGATGGTACAGCACGACCTCAACTTCTTTCGTCATGACCACGGCAAATATCTGTGCTAGCATCGTGAATATATCTCGATACGAGCATTCATAACTAGAATAAATGTTATGAACTTTGTTGATGGATTACAGACATATCCTTCGATCGAACATTACTTCGGTAAAGTGTGAGAAAATGGTCCAGGATGGTACAGCACGACCGCAACTACTATTGTTACGATCACGACGATAGCATTATAAATATATCTAGTAGATACGAGCATACGTATATAGTAAATGTTCTAGACTATATTGAAGTAGTCACGTCGAATGCTTTTATTCTGAACGATACGAGACGAATATGACTTTTGACTATTCTACTACATGGTCGTGGAATCAAACACTATTCATAAGGTTATTCCATTTCTTAATGAATCTAAAACAGTATCAGCGTCAATACACCAAAAGGTTCCAGGTTGGTATTTAATATTTCTAAAGAATGGACTCATTTCGCTCGAAGGGGCCAATATATGCAGATGTAAGTGATCGACACTATTGAAGGGAGGAACGTGGTACACTAGCATATAATCTTTTGTTATAGCTACCTCCGGAAGTTTTAGATGAATCACTTCTAAAGCCAATTGTGTCATGCCCTCTACAATACTCAAATCTCTATCAGGCCTGAGATGCTTGACTGTTTTTATGAACGTTTTCGGAATGACCAAAGCATGAAACTTTGCTTTTGGATATTTATCAAAAAATACGAGAAGATCTTCTGTCTCCATAATTGGACAACATGGTATAGAGCCATCTAATATTCGTCCGAATACACTGGGGTTGTTATCATAACTTACCCCTTGAGGGGGCGTGTAATTTTTTCTTGTCTGTGCACCATTGTATATTATCTTTCCTTCAATGCGTTTACTTCTCATTTCAATAGGAACAGAAGAGGTTTCAGCGGATATAATGTTAACCTGTACAGCTTCTGAGATTGGACGATTTATACAAAATCCACATATGGCAAACATTTTGAGATAATCGAAGTAAGGCAAAAAATCAATTAAGTCAACCGCGAGGAAATTGAATCAAATACGCTAAACAATGAAGACGTTAAAGGTTTGAAAATTGAAAACGACGAGAGGAACAATAAGGAGGAACTTGGGGCTTGGAGCTAACTATATCACGAAGCGTCGACTTTCGAGAAAGATGTTTTTCGCGTTTCGCGTTTCGGTATCTTCTCATATTTTCACCGACACATCAATAGAGATGTTGAAGCGATCTCTATCTATCCACGCCCGGTGGAGTTTGGTCCGATGCTTTTCTACTGAACCTTCGGAACCTAAAAAATTGAGGATAGCGATTGTTGGAGGAGGGGCGTCAGGTTTGAGCACTGGTAAGCACTAGTGACATCTTTTTGTAGATTCATTCATCTTCATCTCGATGTCACATAAAAAGATAACGTACGTACTCACCGCAACACCTCTGTCGTCATGAAACGATTTAGCGTTGCATTTAGCACCCCTCGCTGAGAAAGGACTCATCTTCAAACCGATAGATCTTTTTGAAAAGAGTTCTCTGAATGATGTTCACCCTAACGATAAGAATTCCCAAAATTGTTATCAAGATGTTCATCCTGGATCAGGGACGTTTGGCCGTGACATAGGTGTAGGTATTTGGAATACAGCACTGGAGCCATTACATGACAACTATAGTTCATTAGTGAAAAAGTTAGAAAATTTAGGTTCCTATGTTGGTAATGTCGGTTATAGGACACCAAAGGGGGCATGGCTTGCACAGTCAAAGCTGAATACAAAAGAAGGTACAGTATCCGAAGAAAGTTCGACAAGCGATCCGTCAGGTCCATCATTACTTTTCATCAGAGAAAAGGATTTTCTATCGAGTTTGAGGGAGGAAGTTGACCTAAAGTCACGGGAAAATGTAATCAGAACTCACTTTGCCAAAAATGAGTCAGATTTAAGCACTCAGGTCGATTCAATAATTTTACCCAAGGATGTTGGTGACGGAATGAGTGGCATTCTAAAGTTTGCGGATGGTTCAACATCGGAGCAATACCATTTTATCATAGCCGCTGATGGGATGAATTCTACGCTGCGATCGAAGTACGGTGGGTATGAAAATTTGATTAAGCTCCAAAAGAAAAATAGATCTACTGAAGTTACAGAACAATCAAAAGAATGGTCAATGAAGCAAATTCATGATGAACATGAATTGGTTGATAGAGGCTATACTGTGTTTAGGGGTAATTCACCGTTGATTGATACAGCAGATGACGGTTGGTCATGGCAGACATGGGGAGAAGGTGGTAGTATGAGATTTGCCTGTGTGTCCATGTCAGTACCTTCTGGAGAATCTGAGACGCCTAGAATAAAGCAGCAAGTATGGTTTGCAACATACGATGGCGGGTTTAATTTAACTCACAACGAAGAGGAAAGGAAAAAGGAACTTGTGCGCAAGTTTCAAGGTTGGCATGATCCAATTTCTAAGTTGATAGAGGCAACCCCTGCGAAAGACATCTTAATGGAACGTGGAGTCGCACACAAACATAGTTTATTTCCTGTCTTGCGCACTGCTGAAGTTTTACGATATAAAGATATCATGGAAAGAAATGTCGATGGGAGTCCTGATAATGATATAGTGCCCACAAATTCAGGACCTATTCTTTTATTTACAGGTGATGCAGCAATGACTGTGGATCCAGTCTTAGCACAGGGTTTTACAATTGCAATGGAAGCGGCAGCTGATCTATCAATCACTCTCGAACAGGCATTATCTGATCATTCGAAGTCCAATATTTTCCATTTCAATCCAGAAAGAATTCGAGATGCACTGGTTGATAGAAGTTCACGGCGATATGGTAGGATGTTGTGTTTGCTAAGATCAACTGAGCTTGTCCAGACCATGGCACAACCAAAAAGTATGCTTGCTTCCATTCTCTCAAAATATATTGTACGCCCTTCCATGCTGATTGCGCCAAACTTCCTGAAATCGCCTGCGTTCTCAACCATAATGAAATATTCACTTGGGTACTTCGGAGAATTTTCACTTTACAAAAATATTTTGAAAGAAGGAAAGGTCAAATAAAATTCTAATTTTTGAAAAACATACGCATTGCTATTTTAAACTGAATGTATTGATGAATCATCAGAAGTATTGGATCTGCTAACATCATCATCCCTGCACATATACTGTGATGTGACGCGGTAAACCTGTTGGCGATGAAAACTTTTCCCGGTAAGTTTTATAGTCAGCTGTATGTCTCCCCATCTGACTAATCACGCAACATGAACAGAGTGTGCCTAACATTACATCTTCCTTCTCTTTGCACCAGTCGTGGTCACCACAACATCTTCTGGGGTAAACCATGCTCTCTTGAATGTTGTAATATTCTCCTATATCTCTTCTTGTCTGCACAGTCTTTTTGATAAACTTGATTAGTAGAATGACATCAAATACACCTAATGGAATCGTAGAGGCTAGAATAAGCCACAAATCTGGCTGATTCACTACATACGTGAGAGCGAGCACTGTCCATATGTGTAAAACAAAGAGCAGCGAAGCAAAACACATTTGGAATCGTATATCGAAATCTGAACCAACCATCCCCGTATCTATAAATAACACCTTTACGAATCTGAGACAAAGCCGTATATGGACAAACACAGCTCATTAGACAAAGTGCATCTTTCATACAATCGAATAGACCGTCTCTCCAACGATTTTTTGGAACCGACATTTCATCGAGGGTGCTTCTATAGTTCACGCATTTGTTAGGAATTGAAGCTAACTCTATCAGAGGCGTTACCAAAACTTATCCTTTATCTACTCCTCCTCTTGGAGCACCCGAAATATATGTATGCCCCCGATATCTTATAAAAAAAGTTTGACCCTCCTCCATCGAATACGGTGCAGAAATTCTGGCAAATCCAATAATACTTTCTTCGTCTGTTACTCTTCTTTTATCTGTTGTTTGTGTTATCAGTTGACTGTGTGACACCGAAGAAAATATTTTATTTTCTTCGGTGGACGTTTTGAGATTACCGGAATAACCATCTGTTTCTCGACATGAGCATCTGCAAAACGTTTTCTCTGCGTAGGTGTCAATATCTTTTTCACAATATAATGGCATCATTTTCACAGTATTGATGCTCCGTAAGTAGTAACCTACCGACAGATTCATAAGATTGTTGGTGCTTTTTGTAAATGTTTGTAATGTCTTCTTCTTCGTAGCGATAAGAAGGCATGTATGCTTTCTTTTGTCTTAAAATGTGTGTTGCGTCCATATCATACTTCGGATCTTGTTTTTCAGGGCTCCCAAGAGGTGCAGAGAACAAGGGTTCATGAAGGAAAGTTTTTCTTCTTCTTGATGATGAGGACATGAGATGGCTGCAATTTATTATTCGCTTTGATTGTTTATATATATATATATACCAAAAAGATGTATGTATAGAGAGTGTGCTTCAATGCAATATAAAGAATAAGAATGAAGAGTGAAACGATTTTAGCGATTGATTAGCGATAGCGATGTAATCCCTACTTGAACATGGATTGTTCATTGTTCCACCTCCGACCTCCGACCACTCACAGCCAGCCAAATACCAAACTACTTGCACTACAAAATACGTCTAAGTGTAAGCAAGTGAAACGAACTACCTAGATAGGTAAACATCTGTGAAATGTCTGATTCAAGCGACGATTCATCTGTTTCTTCGGGTTCATCATCTGAAGAGGAATTGGTTCATCAAGAAAAGGGCCAGCCTCCTACAAAGAAGCAAAAAGTATCCAATAAGGCACCTCTGGAGCTGGCTCCAGCAGTGACATCTACGGAACAACAACGAAAAGACTCTCAAGCAAGCAAACATAAGATTATCGTCCTATTGGATTTGGCTACTCTTGAAACAGTAAAAAACCGCAAAGGTCTGTTTGAGCTTCTAAACTCTGATGATCATCGAGAACTTTGTAAGAAGAAGCTTAAACGCGACCCAAAGGATTTGAGACCAGACATTTGTCATCAGGAATTGTTGGCCTTGATTGATTCTCCCTTGAATAAGGCGGGCCAATTGCAAGTATACGTCCGAACAAACAAGAATGTTTTGTTCGAAGTGAACCCTTCGATCAGAATACCGAGAACATATAAACGTTTTTCTGGGTTGATTGTACAGCTTTTACACAAAATGAAAATTAAGGCAGGAAATACATCAACAACTCTCATGAAGGTGATCAAAAATCCATTTTCGCAACATCTTCCACCAGGTACAAGAGTTTATGGAATGTCATGTCAAGGAACTTTGTATAGTCCAAATGGTCTAGCCACTGCATTGATCCCACCGGAACCAACTTCGGACTTGCCACCTGTATGTTTTATAATTGGAGCTATGGCTGCAGGACATATCACAGTAGAGGATCATCCTTACATCGAAAAGATGATTTCTGTCAGTGAATACCCGTTATCCGGAGCAGCCGCTATATCTAGAATTTTGGGCGGAATTGAGAATCACTGGGGTATAGTTTAAAAAAAAACAATAAATATATAACTAAGTAGTCAACTTTGAATGCCGATTGTGAATCGAAATCATATTGAACTCAAAATTATTGTATCTACTTCGACTGCGTAGATCGCAGTAACATACAGAACAAGGACACTCAGTAGTGTCTTCAGATGACATACCGATTGGTCCCAACCACAGTTTAACGACAGAATTAGCCTACAACAATAAAATATGGGCTCAATTTTCATTCCTCACAAACATGCAGCAGATTTTTTTGCTGCCATCTTGTTTTTTCGAATCAATCTCCCGATATTTAGAATACTTTGCACCATACAAACATATCCTGAATATTAATGGACAGGTAAGAGACGGGTCATTTTAGTCTTTTCAAAGAATTCCTCAAGTCTTAGTACCCTGAATCATTATTCTCTAACAAATGCGAATCAACTTGATGCACCTTCCATTTAACAGTAGAAACTTTTGACTTTCAATCTTAAAAAGTATCAAGTATCATGGATCCCAACGGGAACAGTTTCGGAATTCCGAATAATGCCAATAGACAAGATCAGCAACGTCAGTCTCCTCCCATTAACGGGATACCGTATCAGGTGAGTTGAATAACAAACCAATATTTCAAGCGATGCATAAATCATTTCTAAGATAATTATCCATGGATACACATCAATTGAAAATATAGTTTCAAAATGTACTTCGACCATTTCATCCAGGAAACTCGGCTGCAGCCATGCGTAACTTTCTATCCGTTCAACAAATGGATCACGGCCGTCAAGTGGTCAATAATAATGGCAATCCTTTCGCCTCTTTTGGTAACGTTCCATCCCTTAGCAATAGAATCCATTATCTTAATAGTAACTTCCTACCAAATGATGACCTTTTTCGTCAAGCTCAGCTCAATCTACTCGGGGGAGTGGATCAATTTAACAGACATCTCGTCGCATCACAGCAGAATACAGCAGCTCATCTAAGAGACGAGTATATGGTACGTAAGAAATATATGCAATGATATTCTTATTCATATGGATTATAATATACCAATTTTACGTTACTTTTCATCGAGTAGAAGCTTCTAGGGATCGATTACCAGGATGGCATGAGGTTTCGCGAATTTCTTGCTTCTAAAAGTGTACTGCATAATACAACTATGATGCAAGGCCATTCATATCCAGAATCATACCTTTCTCATACGAATGATTCTATCCGAGGCCAGCGTATGGTAAATTTCACAAATGTTTCAAAACTGGACAACGTCATGGTTCCTGACAATCGGTCAAAGAATACTGGTCCACCGGTAAAGGAAAAGAAACACTCTCTTGAGTGCGATTCAGGTATTGATTCCGCAGCTACAGCAAAGAGACAAAGAGCAGGTGTTTTCCAAGAAAAGTTTGCATGTGCAGAAACTGATCAGGGGTCCAGCGGTCTTTGTGATACTAACGCCCTTAAACTTGACAGTGAAACAGTATCAATCCAAATGAACGAAGTCTTGAAAAATAATCTGATGGCTGACAAACGGATACATGTTAAAGCGAACGATGCTGCTGATGTAGTTTCAACTCAAACAGCGCCAAAATCCAACAGTGATCGACCTGTTATTGAGATGCTAGATGATAAATCTAGTGAAAACGAATGCATTGATAACAGTTCGCAGACCAACTCTGTAATCAGTCCATTTGATGAAATTAAGTCCTTATCACGGAACTCTTCAAAATCTTTGAACGAAAACCTGATTGACTCTCATGGTATTGAAATTTTAGCAGGTGTAATAGGAAAGCTCCCAAGCATGGAAACTATCGAGACTGATCAGCCAATGATGTTATCGAACGAATCTGACAAACTCCAGGTAAAAATAAAAGGTCCTCTTCGGAAGACCGATCCAAGTGATTATCATCATGAAGGCTGGGACGCGGTTAATTTAGAACAGACCAAGAGAGATTGTATACGAAAGGCGAATCATCACTCGGTGACAGGTACAGTAGACTACGTCATGCCAAAGCGTAGTACCGACAAGGACGGAGTGTCCAAAATTTTCAACGAATCACTCATCTCTCGTACGAAGCCCATACACTCTACCACATGGTTGTCTAATTTACCATTGTTACCATCAGAACCAGAATTGAATCCCACGATGCATGTGAATAGCGTATCAAAGGATCATCGACTACCCTTACCACATGAGGCGCCATTAGATGTAAAGGAACCATTATTTATTTCAAAAAGCTTACCAATGTCATTGAAAACAGTCGGCTCTTCATCTTTCGATTCCTGGTACCCTTCAAACAAATCAATCCTCCGCGAACGTAAGACACAGGGTATGATGGATGCAGATAAAAAAATAGTAGCAGAAGTCTCTACCCCGGATAGTACATTGCCAATCAGCGCTTCTGTTCATGATCGTTTACATTCTAGTATGGAGCCAGGGGCTATAGAAAAGTTACCTCACTGCAAGCTGTATGAGCAGATGCATCTGGCCAAAAATGATGAAAATCTAAGAGAACCATTGTTTTGCTTTCAAGTAGCTGAGTTGCACTGCCAAAGTATGATGGTCTGCTGTTCTAAATGCAGCACATGGCGCCATGTACAATGCGGTGGTCATTTTTCTTGTTCTATTCCGCGGAGAGAAATTTCGTTATTTTATCCAGTTTGTGACCGATGCCACGCGGAAGAATTGATATTGGATAAGTATCCACTGGCAAGGTCACGGATTGAACGCCAACGAATTATACATTTACGAAAGACTCAAACCGTAGGATCTATTATACGAACTGCAGCGTATGCAAAGTTCGGATCTCAAAACTGGCCCCCTGGATCGATCCAATCATCTCAACTGACGAGTCATAAAAAAGGTATGTTGACACGTTTCGCAAAAGCAGAGAAGCAATGGAATGATATGTTGGTAAAGCTTGGACCACAAGAAAAAACAGCACATAAATTGGTGGCACTTCGGTCCAAAGAATTCGAACGTATTTTACAGTATCTGGAAGATTCAGAGATTAAGTGCAATCTTCACAATGCTATCCTCTTTTTGCAAAGAGATATACAACAGAAATACCCGACTGGCCACGAAAACCCATTATTTAATTTATTTGATCCAGAGGATGATAGCTTGAGAATTTCAATATTCAAAGAGAAACACGCCAATAAAGATGATACCAATGATTCCAGTGACGACGAAAGCGAAATTACTGGAAGCGAGGACGATTTAGAAACCACAAAAGAAAAACAATCGAAGGACTTGCCAATAGTATGTATGCGAATTGGTTGTAAACGATCTCCTAGATTTGATTCTCATTTTTGCACTGATGCTTGTGGTATTTTAACGATGGAATCAGACCTCTTGCAAACACTCAAACAAGCAGATCAGCTCCATCCTTCCAATCTAAGGTGCTAAAAAGAATTTGTAATCGGGTCACATGTTTTTTGAATTTCTCTTAGTTTTTCAGACCTCTCCAGGTAGTACCAGGTGCGCGAAGATTGAAATTCAAGAGAGAGCAAAAGATACACGATGTACACTACCTTTTACCTTTCCTCCTCCTACAACAACTAAGTAGTGTAGGCATATAGCTATCGAAATCTCCACGACACGACCATCATAGCAGAAATAAATAGCATCGGTATCGTAAAAATTGCAAATGCGCGCAGGTGTCACAAGTAAAGGTCTTTCTTCATCATTTGGACTTGTCATCCTCCTGGTTACGAGTATCAACACGTCACACTCTTGCCTCGCTTTAACGCCGCACGTCAAAACAACACTCAAGCCGTCTCAAACACTTAAACATCCCTCTTTTAGAATACATCATGCTTCTTCGAAAGATGTACACAACAGGGCTGAACGTATTGCGCTCATGTCGAGTGCGCCAGTGGTACGTATTTTTTAAGCTGAGGAGGCAAACCCAACTATATGTCGAAAGCTTATGCTCATCTCTTTACTTTTTTTCTAAATCTTCATTTTAAAACATTTTTTTATGAAAACATAGCACCATGATTTAGCGGTCAGATTTGATCAACCCGTCTTGTCTCCCTCGCAGTTTCGCTCCGCTTCTGGTTACATGTGGAAATCTATTCTGGCTGTTTTGGTATCGGATGTTTTCAAAACTGCAGTTCTTGCATTTTTTATCGCATTAGCCATTAGTATATTCTCTAAAGGACAAAAATCAGCATCATCAATTTTTCAGCCTGTGGTGAAGACGGTCACACATGGGTATAAGTATGCTCAAGGACAAATCATCAAACTCAAGGAAAGATTCAGTGTTGAACCAGAAGGTGAACCTATTGAGTTTGAAGACGCAGGCGATGGTGAAGAATGGGGAGTATGTACATTAGCTTCTAAGAAGCCCATTGGGAGAAGTCAGTACATGCAGTATGATTTTAAACTACCAAGAGCGGACAACACGTTGCAATTAGGTTTAGGTCAGCAGGTGACCTTGTGTTGTCTTGATAGTGATGATAATGTTGCGAAGAAGAACTACTTTTTGTATTCACCGAAGAATACAATGGGTTCATTTTCAATTCTGGCATCTACAAAAGCAGGAGGGGAGAAGAAATTGCGACCTGGAGAAGGAGACTTTGTAAGTATTTTTGTGTGACAAAAAATGTGAATAATTATAAAGGTCGGCTCCTCGCATCCTAACATGCATATATATTTAATATCTCTTTTTCTTTAATGTACAGAATAAAGTTTTGAGAAAAGATTTGGAGATTGGGGACGAAGTTGCTTTACAACCTGGTCCAAACACGCTTAACTACAAGGGTCAGTATTTGCCTGTAACGGATATGGTTTACTTTGCTTCTGGCGATGGTATAGTTCCCGTGATGGAGCAAGTCAGATCAATCTTACCCCAAGGTTCATCTAGCGTAAAGGGGGTTTCGGTGATATGGACAAATGTTGATGAGGAAGATTTTGATATTGCGCTGTCCGATCTGGAAGATGAATATTTCAAATACACAACGAAGCTTGCAGTATCATGTATTATAACTGATGAGGACGAACCTTTAGATAGAAACGACGAAATTGATGATGCTGTACCATCGTTTAATCCAGGTACAATGGCTGTTGTTTCTGGTTCAAAATCATTTGTCAATAATGCCAAAGCTGTATTAGTGAACAAGGGTTATCCAGAAAATTGTATTTGCGCGTTACCAAGCAATTAAAGGCAGAGAGATGTAGATGAATCACGAGGATTATAAAAGAATAACTTTGATGTTATACGGGGTCTAATTTTTTATTTGGATTCTTTGTATAATACAATACATCAAAGTGATTCACATTTATTTTTAAATTTTATTCTAAACTGGTGTGACTTACGACAATTACAAAATAACAATACACAGTGATCCTACATGAGAACAACAATCGCAACTATTCCTACCAACAAGGAAGCGAAGGCAGAAGTGGAGGAGGATCCACTTGTTTGAGATACGACTTTCGCAAAAGAGTTCGGTGTTGGTGCGCTAGTTGGTGCATCAGTTGACGCCGGTAATTCATATGTGGAAAAAGAGAATTGGTTCGGGTTCACAAAACGATATCTAATACCCGACCATGTTTTTGTAGACCAATCGTATGTTTTGGGACCAGCAGGAATATCAACATTATCGTAGTTGGCTTCGGCTGTCAAACTGGCAAAATTAAGGCTGAGCGTATTCACAGCATTGAATCTGAGACGGACGAAAATTTCACACCTTGAACATCCCTCCGGGCACTGTCCAATCTCTATGAGAGATCTATCTGCATCATAAGTAAATTCTTGATCATCTCTTGAGTCAAAAGACCAATTTATATCAGATCCTGAAATGTACTGGTAGTAAGAATTTTGAGCATCGCAGTCGTAACCGGCATTGAATTCTGTTTTAAGTTTTCATCGTTTTAGATTGGTGTAAGGTGTCAACGATTTACAATATTTTGATCGCAATTGTTCTTTCACTTACCAAAATCAAGGGTGGCAGATGCGGATTCCAAATCAATGGATACTCCTTTCGTCTTCGCTTCATCTACACGCCACTCAAACTTTAAAGACGAGTCGCTAGATAGATCGGCTACAAAATCACCTTCGCACTCAGTCGAATTGCACACGATTAAACCACTGGGAGAGTAAGGCTTCATGTAGACTCCTTGAAATTTTGAGTCAACAGCATGAGATGTGTCAAGGTGCTCAAAGATAATGTCGACTGCAGATTGAACTGAAGGAAGGAATAGTGCTAGAAGGAAATTAAGCTTCATGTTGTACATTTTTCTCTTTTATATAAAATATAATTTTGTGAGTGTCAAAACATCAACGCATTTTTTCACGACTAAATTGATGCCCCAAAATCTGTACCATGTGTGCCACCTGTTACATTCTGTTTTACCAAAATAAATTCAAAGTCAACTGATATTTCTTCCACGTCTCACGTTTCCTCTTTCGTCATTCGTCATCTTTTTTCGAACATTACTTTTTTTATAAAAAAAAAAATCACCCATCACCTATCAATTCATTGAATTGACTTTCGACAATAATCAAGATTTTGATCTCCGTTTCCAAATAATCAGTTACAACATGCTTAGAATATTTGCATTCATTTTACTTCTCATCAATATTACATCAACTCTATCGTTTGCTCCAACGAGTGCGTTTGCTATCCAAAAAGCAACTTCACAGATGATGGCAGCTGATATTGAACCATTGGTATCATCTTCCAATAGCATAGCTGCGGCCACTGTGGACCCTGCTACAGCATTGGGTACAGTTCTCGGTGGTTTATTAGGATCTCCTGCTATTTTGGCTGTTCCAATTGTTGCTGCGGTAGCAGTTGCCAGTTTAATTGCATTCTTCATCGTTAGCTACGCCAATCCTGCTGATCCTGACGAGTAATAAGCTGAAATGGATGCATGATCTTATCACGATATTTTAATCCTTAATTAAGGATTAAAATATACGGCAAAACAATGATTGATTAGTTTCATCCAAAACGTAGGTTGGTGTATGATGAGAAAAGGAAATATTTTTTGAATCTCACAATCGTATGAATACTGACGTTTTAGTCGATGACCGAAGAGTACCTGCGAAAAGAGGTAGAATTCTTTCCGGTGGAATGCGTTTTTGATTTTATAAAATAAAAAAATGGTGTTTGATATTGAAAGATTCTTTGTAGTCCGATAATCATTGTATGTTGTATGGCTTTGGGGCCGGAGGAGTTCTATTGTTTTTCTTTCTTTCATAAACATTTGAGCGATTGGAACAACTTTAGAAAACAGTTTTTTATTTTATCTAAGCCTTAACAGCATAGCGACGCTGAGGGAAGTGGGTAGCCTTCTTCTGTGCCTTCAATGTCTTGGCATTCTTCTGTTCCTTGGTCAAAGCTCTACGAATGGCCCTAGTTTTCTTCATTCTCAAGTCCTTTGCAATGTACTTAGATCCAGCAACAGCCTTGCGAATTCCTTCCTTTTGCTGTTGATTATGAACAGTAAGAATACGGGCAATATCCTTGCGAACAGACTTGATTTTGGCAATTTTGGAAGCAGCTCCCCCAGTAACCTTGGCAACTTTGAGCTCAGAAAGCTCTTTGCGGCTCTCGGCAAGAAGGGCAACAAGCTCTTCCTTGCTCTTGTCTCTGATCTCGTACGCCTTTACCATTGTAAATATTAAATCTGTCAAAGAATGAAAGAAAACAGAGAGTCAGCAGCAGTACTTAATACAGAAAACACAATTGTGATGACTCCAGACATGGGGTCAGACATCAGACGTCTAAATCAACAATTTACGCTATGAAATAAAGTTGCAGTTGAGATTGCTTTGTGAATCGCTCCAAGCTCCGTCTATGTATGCATGCTGAATCGGTTCACTGCTCTATGACATTGTGGTTATGTAGGAACCTCGAACACATGCCATGCTTGAATGATAATCTACCCCTGAACAAATTTGCATGGCACAGAATATTACATCATTTAAAAGTTTCTATTCAAAAGAGTAACATGCCACTTCCCGTAAAATATAGTATGATGACACATAATATTGTTATTGGGTTGCAGTACCGATCAGCATGCTTTCAAGAACGAATTTGGTATGGATCCATTGACCTCGTTAAGTCACTTTGCTCCGATTCCTCATCAATCTCATACAATACAAATAATTCTTTCGCGTTATTGTTGACATATTATGATGTCTGATTGCTTCACACAAGACATACGAACACACACCTGCAAACAACTTTAGTGTTAGGATCGATTGAGGGGATACCTGAAGGATGGTAAAATAGTAATGGGTAAGCTGTTTCGCGCGGTTTTTGGTTTTTGGTCTATTATCGTAAAATACCAAACGCATGATTTAAAAAGTGAGTGAGTCAAGTCAGTACTCTTTTCGAGTCAAAACGTTTGGGAGCGATGAACGATGAGGCCCGTTGCCCGTTCCCATCGAGTGCGATTCATAGTTCATACGTACAAGACACACCTCTGCTACTTACTTTGTTGTTGGAGTTTTAGGAACATTTTTCTAACATGGAATCTCAAAGCTTTTCCGGTCTCGGTTTTGGTAAACGCCTGTCTGAAAAAGATTTGGATTCTTTGATGCAAAGTTATATGGATCAATGTCTACAATATCATCAAGAACAATCACAACAACCGCTCTCTGTCTCTCAGTCACCGACATTTGTGCCTTCTTCATCTACCTATGAAGACATAGGTCAAGAAAATGATGTATCCTCAACAGAATCCGATACGAAAAAGAAAGAAAGTTTGCACGAAGGGATTGAGAAAGCGAAGGCTGTTGCAGCAAGAATTTCAAACGAGATCTCAAGAATCCCTCGAGAAGGCGCATCGTATCCATACGCCCAGAAAAGATTTGCGTTTTTTCAGAGGCAGCAGCAGAAGCTAGATAATGCTTTGATAAACAATCTGAAATATTTGATAGATAAAGATGAAGGTCTTCTTCAACAGATTCAAGAAGTACAAAAAATTACCGTAAAACAAAATGTACTTCACAGTGTTGCAGGCATAGGTTCGAAGGAAAGGAAATATGTACAAAATCAATTAAAACGGAAGGGACATAATGTTTCGTCCAATCTGAATAATTGTGGAGTTTATATCACTGGATTGGGTGATGGGGATGATATAGAGAACACCTTACGAACATTATTTGGATCGTATGGTAAGGTTTCCAATATCAAGTTATATGAAGACAAAATTACTAAAACAAGAAAAGGCGATGGTCTAGTGATATATGACTGGGCGTCTGTGAGGAAAGAAAGAATAGCATCTGGTGATGGTAGCGATGATCCAGGGGCGTTTATCTCCCTTGTTTGCGGTCAAGTGAGTATTTTTGAATTGTTCATCGTCTGTGATACTTCATCGTTCAGATTTTGATATACCACTGGGTTGATTTTTTCCGCTGCGTTACGTGAACGTTGATTTAGTTTTTTACATCGCATTTGAATTCTGTACTCACATTTTTCAAACGGAATTGCAGTTGAATGGAGTGGAACTGCCTTGTGGAGCAACAATTCATGTTGAACCGGCAAATATGGATTACAAAAAGACAAAATACCAAAACAGTTTAGAGTTAAAAAATGCAAGTGTGCCGACAAATGACCCAACAAGTCGAAATGATGTAGTGGAAGAAGATGAAAACTTGGACGATTTTTTCGCATCTTTATAGCAAAACTGTTAATAGGACTCATAGTAGCGTCAACCCGGACTTTGAAGGTATCGTCATATAATTCGAATATCGTTGATGAATCTTTGAACAAAATCGCGCTGGTCACTTGTCTGGGGACTCTTTTGTAACACAACAGGCATAGTCTTTGCGCCCTCTCTAGTATCATATCCTCGCTGTACCCAATCTAAACAATCAACAGATTCCAGTTCGGGATATAGAAGACCCACCAAAATTGCACCAATCGTCCCAGCTCGTCCTCGACCCCTCCAGCAATGTATATAAATTGGTCGTTGTCTTTGTAATTCATCCA
>Ga0213868_10001279_pt1 | contig 24231 bp, 10 predicted proteins | sample PICome_9_FD_160087 | JGI IMG/M metagenome (GOLD analysis project Ga0213868, IMG submission 160087) | Coastal seawater microbial communities near Pivers Island, North Carolina, United States - PICO127 | ecosystem: Environmental > Aquatic > Marine > Coastal | place: USA: North Carolina... | reverse complement strand
CGTCGAAGAGCATTTTTTTGAGCCCTCTCATCTCTCATCTCTCATTCTTTTGTATGCACCCAATTCACACCAATCAGGTCGTGAAAGATTGCAATCCGTGAGTGTGAGCAAGCATATTCTGAAACATAAAAGAAAGCAACGAACAGTCATGACACTCAGAAGAAGCTCTCGTGCTCGTCATCAATCCACAAGCATTTACGATGACGCCAAGAAGGAGCAAATGCCAGATCCAGATGAGGAGGAGTAAGTCTATTTGCTTTTGTATCTTAAATCATTTACCGCGATGGGGAATACGGCATGGATTTGATCTGAGAGTCTTGTAATTCAAAATATTTATCGTTTGGCATATAGATGCTACTTTGTAGACTCACGTTTTCCTGTCACTTGCCTTTTCTCATGAAAAAAATCTAGAACAATGCGTCTTGAAGACGGTGATCATTCTGATGCAAACGAAGATTCCGATCATTCCTCCTCCGACGAAGAATCAGACGGCGAATCCGAAGATGCAGTGGAAGATGAAGAGTTTGCCCATTCGTCCAAGAAGCGTAAATCAAATACAGGATCCGCATCTCCAACTACAGCGCTTTCTGGTTCAAAGCTCAAAAAAGTTACCCCAAAGAAAGTGCCTGTCCATGTTGGTAAATCTGATAACAAACCCAAGTTGCAATTTGTAAACAATAGTACCAAAACTAGTAAAGCGACACCGAAAGCCATTCGATTGGCCCTCGCGACTCTGTCTAAAAAATATTGCAACTTTTTTCAAGAGAACGGTAAAAACGATGTCAAGGACAGTCTTGTTCACCAACTACTCAACATCTACAAGCAGCCAAAGACTTCGAGTAATCTTTCATCAATGAGAAATGTAAGAAAGATCGGCGAAGCATCAGAGTATGATGGTGATATGGGTCATATTCCGCATTTGCACGCCCTGTGTAAATCTATTGTTCAATTACACAATTCTGATCCAAACAAAGCCCAGGTGTATCTAATAAATCTCATTTTTCGTGCAGTAGGAGGTTCTTCAAGATCTTCTCTGAATCCGAATGACGTAGATCTGGAAGAGTTGGACAACGAAGAATGGGGCGTCATTGTCACGGATTTAGTAGATGAAATGCGGGATACTCCTCTTGAGTTAGTTTTAGTTTGCTCTGACCCACTTGGGGCGACTCATGCACGCGACGTCGACACTTTGATGGGAAGATCAAAAGACTCAGCAGATGTGGCAAGCTTGAGCAGCGTCGCTGTAGCTGCCTCAACACTGGGCGTAAGGGAATTTCGAAAGATCTACGAGGATTTTTGGTATGTCTTGGCACATACTGCTTTGGAAGAAGGCACGATGTCACTGATAGATAATCATAAGAAAGGGGACAAGTCGGCATCTAATGCTACAAGATATGATACGGAAGCTGTTCGAAATATAATTTCTAGAATTTCGGAGTTAGTGTCGGTGGGACAACCCGACATTCGTTCTGCGACTACCATTTCAGTTTTAGCAATGTCTCAAGCTATTTTAGACAAGACTGTTCTATTGAATGGAAAACTGGCCATGGCTACTCGTCAGTTGAAGTCTGCTATCGAGAAATCTAAAAAGACCAACGCATCCACTGATGCAAAGGTAAAATCTCTGGAAATTCAAGCGGACTCCCTCAAGCGAACCAATGCCGATCTTGAAGACGTGGTTGAAGCTCTGGTGATCAAGGGAGTCTTCATTCATCGATACAGAGATTCGGACATGTTTATTCGTCAAAATTGTTTGCAAGCCTTGGCTGACATGACTTGTAGAAGGCCAGACATCTTTTTGAGTGACAAGTATTTGAAGTATTTCGGATGGATGATGAGTGATAAAGCCGAACTCGTCCGAATTGCAGCTTTGTCAGGACTCAATCGACCCTTTGAGCTGGTAAAAAGAGCAAACGAAGAAGGCGTAGACAGCGGGATTGATCTTTCGAGTATGGAGCACGTGGTCACAAAATTTTTAGATAGGATTGTTGACTGCTCTATTGATATTCATGTGACCGTTCAGGAAGTAGCAGTGAAATTATTATTGTCTTTGTTGAGAAATTCATTTTTGGATGATGTAGAAGATGAAAATATGTGGTCCAAGATCAATACTTTAGCACTTGACGAAAGAGGCTCCAAGGATCTTAGACGAGATGCACTTTACTTCATAATGGAACAGTTAGAGGAATTCGACGACGACGACGACGCCGACGACGACTTGGATGAAACTCAGGCGAAAGAAAGGAAGGTTTCAACTGGTCCTTCAGACAGAAGATCTGCTGCACGTCTTGATGCTATGGCATCATGGGCTGCTCACACTCTGACAGATGGCAATGTCCCTATAGACAAAATCAAGATTCATTTGGTTGACTATATCATCGAATCTTTGCGCACTATGCCCAACCATAACGGTATTGCTACAAATTGGAATGCCATGATTCGTGCGATTACTGACGATAAAACGGCGTTAACAGCTCACGGCGAATCGGCAGGTGACCGCACTAATGTAGCTAAGCAAAGGGTACTCGTACAGATGCTTGCTTGTGCCACGAGACTAGAAGTCAAAGCTGTTGCAAGTCCTGAGTTTTTGAAACAGGGCTTAGACATCGACGAAATTGATTATAATGCTGAATTCTACCGGGATGAGAGGAAGAAAGTGAACAAATCAAGCGATATAAATCATGAGACTCTATCAATAGCGTTAATGAAGGCCTTGCCGGATCTCTTGGACAAATTCAAAAGTGACTCAATCGTACTTCAGAGTCTCATATGTCTTCCTCGTTACTTTCGTAAGTAAACAATCTTCTTCAGTTGACATTTTATATATGTTTAACTAACGATGTCATGTCTCGTTTAGTCCCATCGGTCTTCAGCTTACCTCAAAGGAAGAATGATTTCCTGGCTCTCTTGAAAATGATATCAGAAATTTATCTTCAGACTACAGATGAAACAGTTCTAACGAATGCTGCTCGCTCTATTGCATACGTTTGTGATGGCAACCATGCTCGTTCAAATGACGCCCGTGCCCAGGTTACGAAGCTCGTCACTGAATTACGAGATCGAATCTGTTCTCAGCTCTCACAGCAGGACAGTCCGAAGTCGTCCAAGGCGAAAAACCGTCGTCGATCTTCAACTGAAACTAGTGCCATTTCTATTGATGCAGAGTCCGCTTTGTGTAACAATTTAGATCGTGCCAGAATCCTGTCTAAAAAAGTAGACTTTTCATCATTTTTAGGTGATGATTTCAGTTCTCTCGAAGAGCTATGTCAATTTATTGCTGAAGGCATCACTCGCCGTCTCAAATCCCTTCAAGTTGCTCGGCCAATTGACGACGAAGAAACCGTGGCCACATGCAAGGAAAGGTGGGAGTCCATTGATGAAAATATGGTGTACATAATGCCTTGCATCGTAAGAAGTGGGTTGGCTGTGATCCTGAACTCGACTACGTGGAGAATGCACAAAGTTCTTCACGAGGACGGTCTGATGAGTAGAAACCACACGTCAAATCATAAAGGGTATGTTTCAGAAAGTGATGACGAAGATATGTCTGATATTATGGAAGATCATGAACTTCTGCGACTTCGAAATCATCTAATTTCATTGGTGGAGTTGTGTTATGATCAATTTGTTCTTGACGAAGAGGACTGTTCATCACTTCAGGTTCAATGGTCAAATGCAATTATCGAAGTTGCTGCCCAAGTGGGTTCTGATATCCGTACTCTATTCATGAAAGAATATATATTTGCAAAATCTCCACTGTTGCACGCCCTTGCAATTACAGACGATAGTCGTTTAGTAGGAGGATACGCTCGATTTGTACGCGCCAAGGAGCAGGAGGTAAGTAGTGAGCAGTTTTTATCATGAAAATTTAAAACGTGAATTCGTTTATCTCATGTTTCTATTGATGATAGCTGCGTCAGATGAATATCTCTAGTGATCGCGATGAAGAGAGTCTGAAACGTGCTCGTACTTTATTGCTGCCCATCTGCAGAAGTGTTGCGGTAAACTGGAAACTTGGAAATCGACGCGAGGCTGGAATAATTCTATCACATATTGTTGGAAGTGGATCTAATGTTTCTGAAATTGTGACACATCTTTCCAGAGAACTCAAGAAAATCGACAGTATGAGACTCTTAGAATCCCACATGGCGAGTCTTCGTCAATCCTATGAAGACTGGCTTGAAAATGACCCCGCTGATATTGAAGACGAGAATCCTACGGACGATATGATGGCTAGATTTGAAGAAGAAGAGCAGCAGCATAAGAGCCAATTCGAGTTGATTATTCAACAAGCGCAGCGATTCTCTCAATCATTGGGCGTCCGCAAGCTAAGCAATGAGCAACTCGTGGGTCCAATTTTACTTGGATTTATTCGTGAGGGCATCCGTTTTTCGTTCTCAGAATCGGAAGATTTTATGCTTGGCACAAGGCTCAGCTTCTTGTCAATCATAATCAAGTATGCACACTGGATCAAGAAGAACAAAGAAGACCAGGGTGTAATTGGTGAATTTCTTTATGAGAAGGAGTTGGAGCTTCGTGGTCATCATGACTTTCAAGAAGTTCATGAAGACGATTTACTGGCTCTATTGGATTTTCGCAAAGCTATTGGATTAGGTGAATCGACTGTTTTGAATGCAGATTTGTCCACAGTAGGAGATGGCACATCAACTTACAGTGGAGCGAGGACTCCACATTCAATGGGATATTCTACTACACCTGGAACTGCTCTGACTTCTGAAGAGGACGATCAAAGTCATGAGTCTGCTCATATCAATGGAAGCGCTGGGTCCACTGCAGCAGCACGAAAGAGCTCTCGAGGTAGTGCCGGCTCTTCTCGAATTAGTATCGGAAGTGGACGTTCCAGAATGTCAACCTCTGTTAGAAGTTCTTTGAATCCGCTGACGGAAGTTGCTGAGGAAGATGAGAGTTCAAAAGAGTACGAAAGCCACAGCGACGATATGAGTTCTCATGAGAGTCCTAAAAAATCAAGAAATAAAAGAGTTTCCTCACAAGAGCTAAGTTTGTCTCGTTCCACGAGAAGTTACGCCTCCAGGAAAAGCCAGTCTTCTGCTGGAGAGAGTACATCAAGAAGCGCACGATCCTCGAAGAGAAGCTACCGTGAAACTCAAACTACTTTTGACGGAGAGGCGTATTCAGATTCCGGTAGCGAGTTTTAGGAATTATCAGTAACCGAATGGGTTTCAGTAGTAATAAGTGAAGTTTTCTGTTGTCTTGGGGTAAACGGCTTCATGAAATGTAACAAAAAGATTGTTGATACAAAGAAAAAGAATGATGTGATACCTCTGAAAGTATTATAGAATGTACTAAAACTTTTCAATTTTGTAAATCCCCCCTCTGTTAGATTTGTAGTCCTACTATCCTTGCTTGGCAGTGTCGCCATTGAATTCCCAGTCAGGCGTCACAGCCATAGCCCAGTTAAACTTATCTCTCAAAGTCTTCGAGAAGATCTTTTCGATAGGAACCTCACATCTTTTACACCACGCCACAGAAATACGGGGATCCATGTAGTTAATTTTTGATGTCCCTAGAGATACTTCCTTGTTGTCATCTTTATGTTTAAGATCCATCTCCATCTTAGCTATCTTTTCGGTCCAAGTCTTGATCTTTTTAGCAACCTGATCAACAGACGGTGTCTTATCCCAAAGATGCGCTTGATCGAATTTCATCTTCGCTAAATCACGCTTCATTTGTTTAGCCTTTTCATCTTCTTCTGTTGCCTTGATTTTTTCATCGTTGGTTTTTGCTTTCTCCTTCATCTTTTTAGCGCGTTCAAGAGCAGCATTAACTTTATCTAGCTGCTTTTTCTCATCTTTTTTTGTAGGTATCTTGTCAATATCTTTACCTTCATTCAGAGCCTTAAGAATCTTCTTCAATGCGCTCTTCTGCTTCTTCAGTGTAGCAATTTTTTCTCCTATATTTTCTAATTGGGTTTCCTGTGCCTTACTTACGGAACGCTGATGGTTACATAGGATGGCGACTTGGCGATTTGCATCATTATAAGCCACAACCTTCTCAGCAGCTGACAATTTTTTCCAGCCACTTGATTGCTCAGTTTTCCTAAGCTCATCTTGCAAAGTTTTACTTGCGTTGTAAGTACGGAAAACCTTCGCTGTCAAACCATCCATTATTTCCTTCAGGTGAGCATTCAGGATCGTGGGGGTCAATGAATCAAAGACCTCATCTGCTTTGCTTTTATTCTTGCAAAATGATTTGAAATTCTCAAACACTTGTTCTCCCATGCCATTGTTCTCAGTGTACATGGCTGCGCCGAAGTCGATAGTTTGTTTGAAAAGCATACTGTCCTTACCCAGAAACTCTAACTCGATTTCTTTGCAATCCCCTCCTTCACCATTTGGATCGAAGTGCAGATGCTCGACGCGTAGAGAACAACATCCAACAGTATCTGCTTCTTCATCTGTATCTTTTTCTCCACCCACACGCAGCGCAAGACGGTCGATAACCCACATAGCTGTGGCTAGCTGCCTATCTTCAAGTTTTTTGGAGGTTAGTTTCTTCTTATAAGAAGCCCTGATCTTATCAATATTATCACAAAGCAGAGCTGCTTTGTTATACTTAGACCGATCGCTCTTCCCCTTGAAGCTACTTTGAGCTGCAAGTTGCATATACTTCACTTGATTATTGATATTCTCTTTCCACTGACATAGCCATTGAACAGTTGGATCATGACGTAGTTCTCCCCATGCATGACCAGGAACATTACAACTAGGAACAGGGGCACACTCACTCACATTCAAAGAGACTTGCTCAGGGAACACTCTATTTTTGAGCTTTCCCATTTTAGGGTGCTCTCCACGTCCACGAAAGGCCCCGGGAGGTTCCATGTTGTAATTTCCAACCTTTTCAATATGACCATCGACAAGAGCGTATCCATATTTGAACATGGTTTCATTCCGTTCAGCCTTGTTTAACTTTCGTTGCTCATCAGTGATGGCTTTTTTTATGATTCTTTGCTCATTTAGGTGATTACGAATGGGAGTAAAATCACACTTTTTAAAGTCTTTGATTCCATGCTTTTTATTCAAAATAGCTTTAAAATCATCAAAAAAGTTTTTAATGAAAATAGGTGCCGTCTTGGGATTTCCTAAATGCATACCTTCTGGATCCATGGCAGCAAAGAAGGTAGCACTGCATATATATGTATATATATAAATATGTATGATGTTTCGTCAGAAAGAGGGATACGACATTTGACAAGTTACTATTGCTATTGAAACATGAAGACCTTGACTTACGCTTCTTCTTCGACAGGACTGAGATCAACCGGTTGTCCATCGTACAACAATTTTACACCATGTGGCTGGTAGGGATCCGTAAAGCTGACTCCTGCATGTTCCATAGTTGCCCACTGGTATCCCTTAGGAGGATCAGGTGCATCCCACCACAAGAATGCTTGCATCGCATGGGTTATACGTTCTGCCCTTTCCATTTTTTTCAATGCTTTGGGAGCAGAAGTGCTTTTCGTGTTCCCCTCCTTTTTCACTTCTGTTTTGGTTGCCTTTTTGGGCTTGACCTTTTTCTTGGATTTGAAATCATCATCACTGTTATCATCATCGTTATCATCATCTTCCTCCAATTTTACTTTTTTGGTTTTAGGTTTGTTGGAAGAAGATACAACGCCTGGACTTTTCTTCTTCTTACTTCCCTCCAAGGACTTTTCGTCCTTCATCACAAAGTCTTCGTCAGAATCGTCATCGGATTCTTCCTTGATAGACTTTCTTTTTTTCTTGCTGGAAGATGCAAGCTTGCTGATTGGCTTGTCATCAAAATCAGAATCGTCACTCATTCTCTTTTGGTTTGAAGAGAGGGATAGATAGGTGATTGCATCAATGAAATCAATATCCGGTCTACGGTCTACGGTCTACGGAGTAGTACGTAGATACAGACTACAAACACAAAAAACGAATGAATTGATGACGGAGAAGGGGTTAGGGTTAGAAAAACCGTGGAGTGAAGCCAGAGGATGTAAAAAGTGCGGGAAACACAAACAATGTGTGTCTCTCGCGTGTCCCGAGCTCCAAACTCCAAACGGATAAACCACCTTTTGAAAACACTTCAATCAACGATCAACAACTCTACAAGCTACAGAAGAATACACTATACACCCCTTCAGTAGATAGACTCATATACAAAAGCGTATTGCTGGAATCAACTTCTAAATCTTAATCTTCCGGGAAACTTAATCATTGAAATCTTTTCATTCCTCATGTGGAAACTTCTCAAAAAAAGATCCAGCTCGGCTGATGTCGATTCCTCAGTGTCAGCTGAAAGCATACACAATGCTAGACGATCCTTCCTTTCGACATCATCTGCGTCAAAGAATGTACCCTTATCTTCTATTCCCAATGATCGTGTACCGAAAGCACAATCCACGTAAGTTGGTTTCTAAACCTTTCATCATGATAGTCTTAGTTCCAGGAAATGCTCATCTTTTCATTTGTTCTAATCGTCCAGTCGGCAGGCACAATTGAATAAAAGAGGAAATAGGAGATTTATGACACAAGATGCTGGAATGGAGAGAGAAATATCAAATGCAGCAAGGAGACTTGGTGAAAACATTCAAAAAGTAGTTATGAATGCGAAACTTGGAAATCAAGCCAAGAAATTAGGATCTGATACATCTAGAAATTTACCCACTTGGGATGAAGATGTATTACGTATTCTTGGTGGATCGGATGAAACTCACGGTGATGATGATACTGCAATTAAATCTGACATTGAAATCTTACTCAAGAATTCACATTGTGATAAATTTCTTTTGATATGTATGGAGAATGAATTACCTCCAAACTTGATTCATTGTATGAGATTACTGAGAGTGCTAGAAATGAATAATGCCAACGAATGCAAAAATCTTGAAGACTCTTTAACATCCAAACCAGAGGTGAAACCAGTAAGCAAGAAAGCAATTCAAAACGTCGAAAGGCTCATGATACTATTGTGTTCCGATCAAAGCGTCGGGGAACAATTGCGTCCGCACTTATTCGGATTATTAGCTTTGTCAGGGGCACGATATCCTATAAATGCCATTCATATTGCCAAAGCTGCTTCAGATGTGATTGTAGCATTTTCTCGCGAATGTCTGAGTTCGACGCTGATTCGATTTTTATATGAGCGGCGAATGATAGTACATATGACGGATGATGTGAAGGAACTAGTTGGCATAACTAACGCACTTGATTCACCAAACAACAGTAGGATTGATGGTTTACATGGATTAGACGCGGAAAAGCATGGAATGTGGATATTTGCCATCGCCCCGATCATAAGTTTGATTAAAGAGTCCTGCGCATGCGGAAGCAGGGATTTGCTAAATGATTTTGAAACTGCAGGAGGATACCACGTATTGTCCTACACAATGAGTCATGGTGGGAAAAATACTCTATCACAGTTACTTGAATTTGTATCAGCTCTCATGACTTGCGAAGCTAATGAAAATGATGATCTAAGCTTCATAGACCCAGACTATGACTTAGTAGGTGAAAGCACAGATGACTTTATGGAATCTTCTGAAATGCTTGTGAATAACATCGAGGCATTTCATGTTGTGGTTAATTCAATGCATAAATCGATCCCATTCTTAGTGCAGTACAGTGACTCTGATAATATTGCAATCTCCATAGATGATATAAGAAGCGCATGCAAGCTATCTGTAAAGATGGCTAAAGACATCTTTTTGGAAGCATATCCCGAGTCCATTTCAAATATGCCCGATTCAAATGTTCTTAGCTCAGAAATTCTTCTAGCCTTGATGAAACTTTATTCTTCTCATCCAGAAAATTTCGACATAATAGAAGATAGATTTGAAGTCTTCACGAAGTTCATACTATCATATCCAACTTTTACTGGAACGGAGGTGAAACATTTGATCAGACGAATACTTGAATATGTTTGCACGGGTATTCCCAATGCTGATTTCAGCCAAGCGTTTTCTATTGCAAGTGAAATGTTTTTCAGCCTATGCAAATCTCTTCTGAAATTATCAGTTGGTTCATATGACAGCGAAAAGGGTAATGATTTGATAAATACCTTAATTGAGGATACGCTTAATCTCTGTGAAACTTTAGAGAAATTATTGCAAATAGACGATTCATTCGTCCAAGTTATAATTGATTCTGGGGCGACAAAAGACTTTTTCAACGAAGCTTTACCCATACTATTACTTGTGTCACAAGATGGAGGAGAAGAATCAGTGTCACGAGGTTTTGATACAGCTTATTGTGCAATTTGCAGAATATTGGACCATATTGTGAAATGTTCTCTAACAGAGCTTCTTCGCCCAGCACCACAAGCATCCTCTCCAGTTCGAAGTCCATCATCGTATACTTCATCAGGGAATCAAAATATCGAATTAGATACCTTTTTAATGACTGGAATCACTTGTCTTACGCCAAGCACGTGCCGAGCTGCTTTGAGAGTTTTAGAGCATAGAATGAAACTTGAAGATGAAGAGTATCTTGAAAATGACACCGCGTTCATTATAAAAATTCTAAATGACACTCTGAAAGATATTGGCAACTTAGCTCCTGAAACATCTGATCACGCCTTCTACGGAAAGATTTCAACTTGTTCTGAAATTTTACAAATGCTGCAACGCATTCTATTTACTATGGATACAGCAAAGGATATTTTCCGCAAAGAATCGGGCTTCGACACCCTGCTTCAGCTACTAATTTGTTTGGAAAATAAACAAATTCCAATCTTGATTAGTAAAGATGATCAGATATTCGAAATGATCTCATCATTGTTCGGAGTGATATCAAGTGCTACCTCTGCTTCAAGCAATTATCCGGAGCAGTTTTCAAGTGTGAAGGAAGTGCTTAGCAACAATATTGAATGCGATCATGCTTCTTCACGCAACAGAGCTCATATGGTGACCAACAGTTTTTACGAAGCATTATCCGAAACAATAGCCGCCGCCGGTTTATTAAACAATACAGATTATGCATTAGGAATAACGAATCTGTCCCTTGGACTTCTAAACTCGAAGCTTGAAATCAACAGTATTGAGGAAAACATTAACACAGAGCAACTCTGCGATCAAATTGCAACATTACATAATCCTGACGCAATTAGACTTCTTTTGGGATTGAGTATCTTCTGCTGTGACAATATCGAGTTGGAAATCCTAGCAAGGAATGTTATGCATATTTTGATTCAGCTATGTGACATTAAATTTGCCGGTACAACTCTGGAACAGCTTGCTAACATTTGCCTCTGCCATAGTCTTCTAACGGAAGCCTTCTACACTTCCATTTTTGAAGACAGTAGCCACTTTTTACACGATTACTTCCTTCAATTACTTGTGAAATTGGCATCCTTCAAAATGTCTTACATTGATTTTGTAGCATTACTGCGATTCATAGCACGACCTCTCTTTGGAGTGAAAGGGCTTTCCACTGCACATGATGGAACCGCCTTACAGTTACCATTTTTATCCCCTACGAGTAACGACATTACGATCGATGATGCGAAAGAAAATGGAAACGCAGAAAACATGATCTGTCCTAGGCTCAAAACTCTAGCATCAATAGCAAAACAAGGTGATAGAGTAGCACGGTGTCAATTAGGAGGGTGCTCTCTGAATGAAATTGCGTCCTTTGTTCTGAATGATATAGGACTGGATGAGAAACTTTATAAATTGGCAGACTTAGGAAGAATAAACTTCATCGAAATTGAAACACTTCAAGATAACATTAGAAGCGCTAATGTTAACACAGAAAGTACAATATCTGAAGCCACGTTATGGCCACCTGTTGTGAGCTCTGGATTTTCATTTTCGGCTTGGATCCGATTACCGCATTCAAACGAGGCATTACATGGGAACTTGTGCGTGTTCGATATTTCGAGTAACATATTTGGAAGTTACAAAAAAGTTTCTTCTGGAAAACCTGAATTTATTTCTATATGGTATGACATCAGTTCCAAATGTTTCAATATCATATCTTCAGCCTCTTCCAAGCCGATATCGTTTCCCGTTTCTATACTATCACCTGGGATGTGGCATCATATATTGATTACATATCAGCCCCCCAAAAGAGCTGCTGTTTTATCGAGGAAAGCAATAATTGGATTGTGTATAGACGGAAAGCCATTAGAAGTAGATATCAAAATTGATGCCGTCTCTCTCCGACCTTCTTCAAGTGTATATATCGGAGTGCCAAACCCTATGCTTGCTAGCAGTGGGATGATAAGGGGCGCATTGCCGTCATGGGATCTTGGCTCAACTCTTCTGATATCAAAAATTCTGGGACCAAAGGATGCACTTGCAATATTTGCTGTTGGTCCCAAATTTCATGGCCAATTTTGGGGAGACAGACCACTTAGATCATCTGTGTCCGCAGTCGCAAGCTCTCTATTCTCCATGTTAGCAGAGAATTCGTTAAATATGTCCCAATCGTTAGAACAAAGACTCATAGGGGAGCTTGAAGGAGCAAGTGATGTAACGAGAAACAATATCAGCGGCCATTGTTCTGGTGTGGATCCTGTTCATTTGGATGCAGTTGGCCTATATTTAAAAGTTCAACCAGATTCTGTTGTCTGTGCATTGCACGCTACGTCATCATCAAATCTTTTTCAAGACGACTCTTTAGTAGCCCGAAGGTCGCAATATGCTCGAAGATTGGTGAATGTTGCCAAAATCAACTCTAATAATGAATGTGTTTCATCTGATGCGATAGCTTATGGTTTAGGCTGTATTGCTACACCGGCCTGCTTTACGGAAAGCGTTGCATGGATTGGAGGAGCAAACGTGCTGTTACCAATAGTAAATGCCGCCGAGACACACGAAGTGCTTGCTCTCGCTCTTCAGATCGTAAGAGAGTGTATTTTAAAAAATATTCCAAACCTAGATACGTTCCATTCAGGAGGTGGTTATCGCATGCTGGCCCTCCTTCTAGATCAAAAATCTTTTGTTAGCACTGAACTTTTGGAACATTACTTCGCCTTTTCCGTCCATGGATTTGATCCGTCACTAGATACCTCGCTGTCAAGGTCGTCATGGTCATCTTCTGATTGGGTTTTGAGTGATTTGGATGCTTTGAAATACATATTGATGAATCATCAGGTTTGGGATATGCAATCATCAGGTCCTGAGATAAGTTCTCACTTTCTGTACCTTCTGAACGGCTTGGTTTTGAATTCATCGAGACACGCTTTGTTTAATGCAAGACGACTTCACATCTTAGGAATGGTTCGATGGACTGTGCATTTCATGATTGAGGTATCTGAGTTGTATCTATACGGTACTTTAGGCAAAAAAATATCCTCTGATTTTGAATTTCAACCATTCAGCGATCATATAGCTTATGCGATGTCTGCATTCAAGAATGGGTGGATAGAAAAGACTCTGACTATCAAATCAACCTCAGTTGGGGGAGATCCTGGAATTCCACTTTTGCAGTCCTGCAAAAATCTTCTCCAAGGTATTCTGTTACATATTCTCACACCTGAAGATTTAAAGATTATAGCAGATACAGTGATTTTTAGTTCATCCGTTGACGCTATGTATGACGACATGTGTGGCCAGTTTGGTTATGAATCCGAATTCGAGAAAACAAACGATGGATGTGGAGAAGATCCTTTGTCTATCGGCTCAGTTATGCGTATATATTTGCTTCGATTATTAGAAGAGCTTGTCGTGAATGGAATCCGCGAAGACTATGAGATTTCAAAACTACTAAATGATCGTGTCGAATCTTTCGACCAAGGTGATAAGAACAAATTCGGAAAGGTTACTATGGACGAAACATTGAAAGAACGGCAACAAAGTTCCCAACAAATTCCTCAATATTTTGCTCATATACTTTCTCCAGCCTGGTTTGCACGCGTTCTCGAAAGTTGCCGCGATGAAGCTTCGGCAGCGACGACCTTTAGGCTGCTCACCATTCTATTGCAAAACTCAACAGAGTTTGCTAAAAATTTTGAAGATAGTGGCGGGTTTGCCCCGTTGGTGATGAGCATACCAAAGTTTTCGACATCCGCGAGTATCACTCTTGCGATGCTAAGTCAACTGTTGCATGCGCCCTTGTTGCATCTTCCGTGCTTTGCGTCGATGGAAGCGGACCAGCTGTGCGCTATTTTTGATACCGAAAGTGATACAGAATTTCTCCTAAACGCTTATTTAAAACGGATAGAGGGAAGAGAATCTAATACTTCATCTACTGGTATTTTCGCACTAGTTGCTGAATGCATCAGTCGAAATATTCAACTTAGCGCCGCAGACAATGACCTAGGACTTCGTGCTAAGAAATCAAACTCTGCCGTATTCTGTCTTTTGATCGATAGGCACAAGAAATCTGAGATTTTCCAATCATTTTGTAGATCTCAAGCCTTTCTAGAGCCACTTGCACAAGCGTTATGTCTTGTTCACAACAACAGACTAATGGATTCTAAAATGAAGGATATTTTTGAAATCTCAGTCCAAACTCAGGCAGGCGAGAAGAAAGTGGAATACAGTCTAGATTGTGATGAAGGCGGTGCTTTTTATGATTGGCCTTGCGAGAATGATATGGCGCATAGCTCATCAGGTAGTCGTGGAGACAGTTCAGTGTCTAGTAATCACGAAACTGATACCTTTGTTTCAGGTGATCGTCGTCAGTTCCTTCAAACATCTTTGTCATGGAAACCTGCGACAGAAAGGTTCGTAGGAAAAGATGACGCCGATGGTGCATTTAGATTAGTGTCTTTGCTGAAGCAAACAATTAATCATGCTGTGTTCAAAATGCCAACAGCAACAGATCTTGTTGCAGCTTTATTCCATGCTTTCCCGCTACATGCTAGAGCAGATGAAGTTGAAGCCTTTCACATGGTTCTCATCGAGCAGTGCCATATAATAATTGAGGAAGCACTATTAAAGGGTCCAATTTTGGCTATTGCAAATTGTGTTGGTATATGCTCAGTCTTTCTTCAGAGGCTTTTGATGGGATTTTTCACCACAGAGCCTATTTTGGAGAGCTTTTATTCTATATTATCCGTTTTACATGCTGTCTCAAAAGGGGATTCGAAAGCTTCACAAATTTTACGAGAAGGAGATCCCGAGTTCATTGTTCGATCGAGCGCATCACACTATGCAAGGCTTTTCTGTATAGGAGTCTTGAAGCTGACATTCTCGAGTAACTGTGCCACCTGCGATGAAATGCTACAACAACGAATAATAATGGGAATATCCAATTCTATGAAATTTTTGTTATTTGCTCCAACGAAAAGTAATCTGGTAAAAAAGAAAAAAATGTATAGTAATCCAATACCAGATACAAGACAACTCCAATTATGGGAATCTACTTATATGAATCCGTGTTTGTGGAGCGAAGGATGTAAAATACCTGAAATTGCTGAAATCTTGGTGCCAGATCGGGCCTTCATAGTTTCGTTGCTGTCGTTGTTGCATCCAGTTTTAAAAGCTGAGAACAGATTATTACGAGAAGAAACATTGCAACTTATGAAAAATATCCTCACCGAGAGAAAGGGTGTAGCCTCAGATTTACTCATTCAAGATATTCCTTTACAGGGTGGTTTATCTAGAACAATTGATTTGTTAAACGGTGGTGGCTTTGGTTCACTTTTGGCGCAAAAGGTCGATAGAGATTCTTTAAATAATCCTATTGAACATTTGAGACTTCGGACATTCTTTGATTGGCTTGAAGTCAATCATAAAGAAATAGAGGAAGTTTTTGCGAGGATAGAGAACGAAGCCAGCAAAACATTCCCATCAATTTTCAATGTATTTTTACCTTCACCCGAGGAAGCCATTGAACGAGAGCAGAAGGCTATGCTCATGAAAATTGCACTGAAAGGATCCGTTGATAATCAAATAGTGATGAATTCAATGACAAGAGAACTTCTTGGACCTCAAATCATAGATATTATCACTCAAGATCATATCGAATGGAAAAATCTGGGAACAAGTGATTTATCTTCTGGATTCCAGCAGTGGAAATCTTTACTTCGACAGTTAAAGGGTCCCTATTCAATATTGGAAGGAAGTAATAAACTTTCAGTGGACCCTTCTTCATCAAGAAAAGCAGCATTGAATCCTATGAAATCATCATCAAATAAAATGTCGAATTTCAAACTAGGGAATGCTTTGGTTGATCACTGGAAGCTTGACGTTACTGAAGGGTATGAAGGACAGAGAAAGAAACTCATCCCAAACTACGAGTTTTGTACTCTGTACAATTCCGATGAATATTTGAATGATACTAAATCCATCACTATAGATCTGGATAGGAGTCAAGAAAGTTCGGAGAATGACAATGATACATCTGCTCTACTGATCAATATGAATTTGGAGGAGGCCACCCCGGATCTTCTGAAAATGATGGACCTTGGTAAAGCCAAGATTGACGATGAGTTTGAAATTGAAGATAATGATGATATAGACAATGAACTCAATATTTCTTCGCGAACATTCGACGATGAAGAAGTTTACGTCCCTGAAAGTGAGCAACGGATAGATACGGCGTCTGTGGAATCCACGGAAAATTTACAAGAGGACGTATTCCATGACCATGGACAAAATCATCTCATAGAGGGTCTACTGGATCCACGTGATCGAGAAAATATCAAATACTACAATATTATTAGATGCACAGGACTAGAGGTTTGCAAGGCACTGTTATGTCGCTGTCGTCACGCAATTTATATAATTGATGGGTTCGAACAAGACGAAAAAATATCAGGACTTATTAAGAGTGTAGAAAGGCAAAAACCGTTTTGGACATACACTGCTCAGACTCTACAGCGCGACTCCAACGTTTTGAAGAGGAGCAAATCGAAGGATGAAGATAAAAAGACGTTGGAGAAACAACGGGACTCATCCCGCTATCAACACCGCTGCAAAAAGTTGACACATGACGAATTGTATGCGATATACAAGAGAAGATATCATCTTCAACCTATCGCTTTAGAATTTTATGACAACCACAATAACGGAACTTTGATCGCTTTTGAAAATGAAAATGAACGTGATGAAGTCTTAGACGCTCTTTTAAATACTTCTCTACCAAATAGTATTTTTAATTTTGGAGCTGGTATCACACCAAACTACGACAAGTTCATCAAAGCTTTGCGCTCCAAAATAACCCGTCAATGGGCACAGGGAAAGATGACGAATTTTGATTTTTTGATGCATCTAAATTCATTTGCTGGCAGATCATACAATGATTTAACCCAATACCCAGTTTTTCCTTGGGTGATAGCAGATTATGAATCCGATGAAATCAATCTTAACAATCCAAACATATATCGCGATTTGTCGCAACCTATGGGAGCCTTAGGACTTGCCAGAGCTGCTCAATTTAAAGAGAGGTTCGATTCTCTTCAGAGTAACTACGAGAGAAATGATGAACCGCCACCATTCCACTATGGCACTCACTATAGCTGTGCAGCATATGTTTTAAATTACCTTCTTCGATTGGAACCCTTTTCCCGTCTTGCAATATCTATACAAGGAGGAAAATTTGATTTGGCCGATCGCCTTTTCAATGATGTTGGCGCGAGTTGGAGAAGTGCCAGTCGCGATAACCTTCAGGATGTGAGAGAACTTATTCCAGAGTTTTTCTATCTTCCTGATTTTTTTCAGAATAAAAATTGTTTCGATTTTGGGAAAAAACAAGACGGTTCAGTAGTGAATGATGTTATTTTGCCGCCTTGGGCAAAAGGAGACCCAAAGCGGTTCGTAAGGATCAATCGTTCGGCTCTTGAAAGTGATTTTGTGAGTAAAAACTTACATAAGTGGGTGGATTTAATTTTTGGATACAAACAGAGGGGTCCGGAAGCCATCAAAGCACAAAATACTTTTGTGCATGTGACGTACGAAGGTGCTGTAGATATTAATGCAATCGAAGACCCGGTTCAAAAAGCGTCCATCATTTCTCAGATTCAAAACTTTGGGCAAACTCCCAGTCGTCTCGAGAGAAAGCCCTTTCCAGCTCGATTGGTGATAAAGCCTGTAAAAGATTCCAAAAACATTGATTGGAGCAGCCTACAAGTCTTAGAAACATTGACCCCTCCTTTTTGCATTGTTGGAGCTCCTCATGCTGTGCACCTGCGCGTTGTCCATAATGAGACTTGTAAAATTGGGATGAGTGGGCAACATGACTCGTCTGTTGGCGATTTATGTTTGATAAAGGGACAATTAGTTGGAGTTGGAAAAGATTGTGTTTTAGTTCCAAATTCAAAAAAATATTTCCGATCCGGTGGATTTAACAATGGTATCAGTTCTCATGTTTCTGCAACATCTTCAAGGAATTGGGAACTCAATAAAGTCTTGAGTATCCATGACGAAATGCATCGAGCTCCCATCACAGCCATGAAACCATCTCGTGATAGTAATTGGTTAGTTACTGGGTGTATGGATTCAACTGTTCGAGTGTGGAAGTATAATCACAACGACAACACTTTGAAACTTCATGCATCATTATGCGGTCATAACGGCAGGAAGGTCACATGTGTTGATATAAGTACCACGTTCGGGACCATAGTAACTGGGGACAAAGATGGTACAGTCCTCTTGTGGGACTTGAGAACACTTAGTTTCTTGCGCAAGCTGGGAGACTTTTCTGCATCTGATTACAAATCGAATGAATCAGTTGTTTCAGTGAGCATGAACGATAAAACAGGCGATATTCTAGTATTAGTTGGGATGAACGTTACTATTTTCGACATCAATGGAAACATAATTGCCACCTTCGATGACGAACATCAATTCACAGAAAAGAATAGACCTACATGTGCCATTTCAACAGATTGTCAAGAGTGGATGGAAAATGGAATTACAACAATTACTGGTCATATGAATGGTGATGTTATTCTATGGAGTATTGATACAGATGTTGGGAAACTTGTCTTGAGGCATGTCATCGGACCTAAGGTCCATACCTGCATGGTGACATGTTTAAAAATTGAAGGCCAGAGGCAAGACCAATTATTATCTGGTGACATATCTGGAAGAATGAGTCACAGCAAAACTATTCAACTTGAGACATTAAATTCATCAGATTTGGCCATTATTATGCAAGGCCAATAATAGACTTACAGTATGGGTTAGAATCTTTAGTACTGTACACTGTACTACCAAGTTAAAAAAATTGCTATTCATCTTCGTTTTCAGTTTTCTTTTTTCTCCGCCTTGTACGTTTCTTTTTTTCTCCTTCAGCGCTTCCCTCTAATTTTCGTTTCTTACAGCTGAGTGGATTTGGCCCTTTCGCCTTTTGCTTTCTTCTGTCCATTGGAGCTGATGCTTCCTGCAGTTTCTTCGGTTCATACCTCACCTTTTGCTTCATCTTTTGAACAAGTTCTTTCTCATCTTGAGTCATAAGTCCCCCACCAGTGTTTTGTTTATTACGTTCATTATACAGAGCATGTCTTCTCGATGCTGCGCTTGGCGATTCAAGTATAAGAACAGCTCTGACGAGTCTCATCTGAGGAACGAAAACCATCTCACGTAGTTTATTTGACAGTTCTTCATCCTGCGTGGCAACAAAGTAACCCAGAGAATTATTATTTTTCACAAGAGACAGTATATCAGTGGTTGGACTAACAATTTCATTATTCGGATCATCTCTTTTCTCTTGGTCAATTTGAGACGGTTCAATAATCTCACATTCATCTAAACCAAATTGTCTGGCGGTTTGAAATAGTTCTCCTGGTAACGTAGCAAGTTCATTAAGTGATGATCTTGTTACGTGGACTGTAAATTGATCAGTGCCCAACAATTTCTGCAATCGCTCAAAAAGGGGAACTTTTTGTTTTATAGAAGCAGCGATGAAGTTACCATCCAAAATTACTTTGTACGGAGCGTTGATCAGCGCGTTTATGGAATAAAATCGCAATGTCTTGCGGCCTGCTTTTGCTCTACCGTGCCTCATAGTTATGAACTACTGATACGCGATCGCAACCTAAAAATAGGAATTCACAATCAAACTAGAAGAACGCGATACTTTTGGCTTCGTGAAGCAAGAAAATGAAAAATGAACGAAAATTGACGACTGGTCCCAGGCGGCCCTTGAAAGTAAACTTAATTATTGTACTTGAAAAGAAACTTTCTCTGGGGGCGAACTACAAACTGCTTATTTTACGACCTATCCTTCATCCTTCATCCTTCTTCCCTATATCCTTCATTCAAAATATATGTCAACCTAACACTCTCAAACATCTGCATTTCATCTCTAAGCATCAAAGAGTTATGAGCGACTTTAGGTCCAAACTTCTGTCATTTCAAGCAGCCACTGGTATGCTGAGCGATATAAAATCTGAATCAGCTGCTTCAACGACTTTGGATGAAACTAAGTCAAACTCTACCCAGACGATGAGCATAAAGCATCGTATTATGCATCTCTGGGAAACCACACAATTAAAGTCATCTTTGAAGCATAGTCGAAGGAAAAGACCAATTTCACCTCATGGAAATAAAGATGTTCCAATTCACGTGGCTGTTTGCGCATGTATTTTATCAAAATTACCTCACGAGATGATTTGGAGATGTTGGATGGGAGAAACAGACGATGGGTTAAAGACTGGTACAAATATAAAAGCATCCATGTTGATACATGCCAAGACGCCATCAGCAGTAGCAAATGAATCATGGACCAAGTCTCATCTGATACCTGTCACGCATAATCCTGATTGGAATGATATACGTATCGTACAAGCCATGTTATCATTAGCCACTTATGCGCTTAAAAGTGATGCTACCCATGTTATGTTTGTTACAGAAAGCTGCATACCTATATCTACACTTGAAGCGTTAGGAGAAGAGATTCGAAAACAGGGCATTGAAAAGAGTTTTGTGAACCCGTACGGAGAGAATTCATCGAGATGCACAAGATTTGATGAACATGCTTGCTTTAACGTTCCCAATCTTCCAAATTCTTCTATTCAAAAGAATTTACCTGGTTGGTGCTTATTATCACGAAAGCACATGCAAGCTATTTTAGATATGCCCACGAATTACTTAGGAGGACAGGAGTTGTATCCACTCTTTTCGAAAGTTTGGGCTCCTGAAGAAGTTTTCTTTCCAACCGCATTAAACTTACTCGGATTTTTAGATTCTGATGAAGTTGCACGAAAAAGTGTGTTATGGGCCAAATGGGATACGCGAAGCAAAGGAAGAGATCGAGCGCACCCGTTAACTTATGATGGCAAGTTTGGAAAAGAATTAGTTAAGAAAGCGAGACTGGAAGGCTACTTTTTTATGCGTAAATTGAAACATGAAATGAGCATCAATTCATGGAAAACTGCCTTGATAGAACAGCATACGCAAAAAGTAGATTCCGAAGTTGTTAATAAGAGTATGAACGCTACATCCAATACAGGCAAAGAGAATTTACATGTTTAAATTTAGATTGCGATCGAAATTATTACAATCTACTTCCGTGCGAGTAATTCTTTGTTTGATTTTCTTTGAAAGTCAAGCAACTGATTTTGCATTCTTCGAATATCTTTACGGTAATTATCTCGAGAATTCAAAGGTACACTCATTCTGTAACGCAACTCTTCAGTCCCAAGACTCTCTGCCAGTTCAAGAAGAGTCCCCAAAACTGTCGATATATGGTTTGGTACTGTCTTGTCAGGGCGCATAGTCAAATAATACCACTCTCCAGTCGATGGTTCCAAACCAACTTCAGCAATGTTCCCACCGGATTCAGCTTTATCGGCTTCTAATCTACGTAATTCACTTTTAGGCAAATGAATAAACCGTGTCATGTCAACAAAGGTATCATTTTCACCTGAGACAGCAACACACCATGTACTTTCATCATTCCTGCGGAAGTACTCTGGTGGCATAATTTGCACATCAATTGTTACTGTGTCAAGATACTTCCACTTGAGTAGATTTACATCAGTTCCACAAACGTATGGTGAATTAGGTTGAAATATGATGCCATCGGTAAGATGATTATGTGTATCTCCATTTTTGTAAGTTCGATGTCCAGGTTCTTCTATCACATGCGAAAGAAGATCATCTAGCTCCATTCTTCCCACGAAATTTTTACGTACTAAAGGCAATGGTATGGTCAAATCTTTGACGGCGGCATCACTGAACATGTCTCGATTGCACGACGGGGTTCTGAATGATGCCTTTTTCAAGTGTCTCAATCGCTCTTGAAACGTTAAATGAAGGATCGGTTCTATGGATGAAAGACACAATACATCGAATACTATAAATATTGGACGGCGCAACTTGCGATGCATGACGATCTCACCGTCGAATACGGTTCCAGGTTTAACAAGCGGAATTACTGAAGACATTGGCTCAGGATCATCACTATTTCTTGCTTTCGGTTGCTTTGTTTTCATAGCCCTATCAACAAGTACGACAGTTTTACCAGTGAAAATCATAAAATGTCTTTTCAATTACAGATAACAGGTGTAAATGATATGAGTAAGCAAAGGTACTACTAACATGGGGGTGAAAACCAGCATGGAAATAAACATGTGATACTAACCTCACTCCGTCCGTTTTTTCACTAAGGAAATATCCTCCATTTTCATCACTTCTTTGAACTTTTTCAATATCATTCCGAGAAAAATTAACTGGCATACAACCAGGGAACCGTATATTTGTCATTGATGCAGTTGGGACCGTTGAATTCCCATCCTCCGAAATAGGAGACTCCCAGAAGCAGTTATTTCCTCTTCGTTTAGAATCCATAAAATTCTTCAATGCTCCACATTGGGCAAGAGCTAATTGAGATGCAACAGGATCCGGATGGTCCATTAAAAAGTCTTCTACATCCAATACATCGGATACTGGATTTATCTGACGAAGCATCCACCACAATTGTTGAGCCAATGAAATACACAATTCTTTCACTTTGGCTTCATCCGTCTCATTGATAAGTTTCAGAGTAGCGTTTTGATTAAGCTCTATCTCTACTTCATATTCAACTCTGGTATTTTCTGTATAATCAGTCGTTGTAACTTCTGTCACATCCAATTGCCATGCAAATTTGTTATCGCGTCTTGCAAAACTTTTACGTCTTTTCAGACGCTTTGATGTCCAACCTGTAGGCGTATCCTTCAAATTAGCGTCTAGTATACGTTCAGTGGAAAGTCCAAGACGCAGATCATATGGTGATGCGGGTAAAGCAATATCCATCGTGACTAGCTTTGACTTATGCTCGAATTTTCCGCTTCCGACACGTCCTGGTGCATGTATACCGTCGAAACATGCTCTGTTATGATTTGAATAACCACCGTACACAGTAGTTATTTGATCTTCTTCTTTTAATTCTCTTTTCAAATCGGCACTGGACACAGTATTGCTTAGTCCGAATGCGGATGAAATGGGTGATGGTTCTGATAGTCCTGAACTGGTCCAATTGACAAAATTTGTCTTGGAGATACCACCTTCAAAGTTGCACATTCTATTACCTTCACTGGCCGGTGTACAATCGAATGCACTCATCCACATCTCGTTACCTCGGAACGGAACTTTCTTCGGTCCTGAACTCAGAACTCGCATGTCTGATTCTCCTCCAAAAGGTGATTTTCTGAATAATATACCAATTCTTGCCTCAATTTCACAAAATGGCTTTGTAATTGGATAAGACATTTCACGCGGTACACATTCTCTGGCCTTGGAGCGTGCCGTCCATAAGAAAATTTTAAGAGCATCTTCGGGATTTACTGGCCTTGACAAAAAAGGATTGTTGGATGATGTCTGACTTCTGCGTGACCGTTGCTCGTCTAATCGAGCACTTTTCTTCTGCTCCTCCACGAGGCCTGAAAGTGTCCCAGCAGGTCTTTTGGACATGATACAAATATGAAAGAGCTTTGTGATTGCAAATTGCTGGAGATCGTTATTGGTGTTTGACGACCACCAAGAGCCAACTCTTTTTTGTTTTCAGGTTTGTAGTTTGGAGATTTTGTTGCCAAAACGCAAAATTCATCCAGGATAGTACAATACACGAGGTTCAAGGATTGAACAACGTGAAGTTTATTTTTAACCTACTTAGTTAGAAAGAATAATTATGTAGACCATCTATCGCCATTTTGGAATGAGTAATTTGGTGTAGTGAACTTGAAGGGCTCCCTACTTAGGGTTTACGTAAGAATCATTTAAAAAAAAATATATTATGAAGATATCATTCCTCTAGAATAAGAAGTATTTTTGAGCCAACGGCAACTCATCGAGTGGTGCACATGTTAGAAGTTCACCATCAGCCGTGACCTGATAGGTCTCTGGGT
>Ga0213868_10001277_pt1 | contig 24275 bp, 24 predicted proteins | sample PICome_9_FD_160087 | JGI IMG/M metagenome (GOLD analysis project Ga0213868, IMG submission 160087) | Coastal seawater microbial communities near Pivers Island, North Carolina, United States - PICO127 | ecosystem: Environmental > Aquatic > Marine > Coastal | place: USA: North Carolina... | reverse complement strand
CTATACTCGTTAATCCCATTGTAATTATACCTCGAGTTTCTACAGTTACTGAATATGGTACTGCGGGTAAGTCTGGTGTAATTGTAAAAGTTTCTTCAATAGAGTTTATGCTACTTGATTGTCTTTGGTCTAGTTCAGAAGCATCATCTCTACCAATACCAGCGATATCATAGTTATATCCAACATTTAACGACTGGTCCCAAAAAACAGCACCATCACTATTTACGTAATCTTGCGACGTACCATTAATTCCCAGAGTAATACCATATTTAATAGCTAAATAAGACATAATCCTGTTACGCTCTTGTGTTAAGTCAGTGTCATCTTTTCTGGAGGAAAATGTTATGATTTCTGCAACTCTACCATTTAAAGTAGCTTCCCAGCCTTCAGTTCGTCCAATCCAAAAACGAGAATTGTTGACATTAGAAAAATCACTAATATCATTTTGAGAAGTCTCAATATTGTTATCGTTATAATATAACTCTTGTTGTGTAGTACTAGTATTATTTCTTGTATTAATAATACCAGCATTTTCATAGACACTACCTGTACCAGCTTCTGCTACCCCATAGCCAAGACCATTACTAGTAGTACCCACACAATAGGTAATAATTTCATTACTAAAACGGGCGGTATAATTACCGAAACCAATACCTGTAGCATCAGTTTCATCAACACTTTGGTTTTCGTCACCACACAATACATCCATCCAACCGAACGAATTATTTACAGGTGTTTCATCTGGTATGACAACAACAAACATATCTTGTGTGTAAAAACCAGAATTCGCTTGTAGAAATTGAGTCGAGGTATTATCAAAAGAAAAATCATCATCTAATGCAAAAGTGTTATATGAATTGTCAAACTCAACTACAGGATTAAAGTTTATATTGTGCGACGGGTTGTCTCTGTAGGTTGGTTCTTGTCCTGTAGTATTTACTGTGGCATCTGCGCCACGTCCTTGATCTCCCCAAACGTTAACAGATTGACCATCAGTATATGTTAAACCATCCGTGCCTTTTAGCCACAATGCTAAATCATCAGTAACACCTCCAGGACCCTCGGTTAAAGGTGTTAAGGCAACGATATTAACTGTATAATCTTCAACCTCACCATAATCTATATTCACACACGGACCAGCGACTGCATTTACATCATCCATCATAACTCTCATGCGTGTGTTACCTGTTATAGCACCTAATGGAATTGTTATATTTCCTAGTTGTGGCGCATCAGTATTTGGTCCAGCCGTAAAGACAAGTTCATCAGGATCGTCAAAATCATAATCTTGATTAAAATCTATATAGACAGCAAATGCTTCATTATATGCAGAGCTAGCCCATACCGGTGTAATTGATATTGAGTTTGTAGACCCCTGTGTTAGGTCGGTTGCAGATAAATTTGTAAAATCTGAGTATCCAATTGCGTCTGTGCCAGCATCAGAAGTATTGTTTAGTGTTCCTAGGGTTACATTTCCTATCCATTCATAGGCATCATTACCAATACCGACAGCACAATAGCCCGGAACATCGGCAGAGCCTTCCATGTTAAAAGTGTATGGATTTTCATCACTGTCATCATTAACAATTGTAATAATTGCATCACTTGTTCCTATTACAAGAGGTGCAAAAATTACGTCAAATGTAGTACTTGAACCTGGCGCAACAGTTGTGGAAACGGGGCCATTTATCGTAAAATCCGTGTTATCACTTGAAATAGAACTTATGTTAAGAACTGTGGTTCCATTATTTTCAATGGTGTAGGTTGTAGTTGAAGATGCTGGAAGGGTAACAGTGGCTAATTCAGTGTCATTTAATTGAGCGGGAGAATTATCACCGCCATCATTAATAGAATCACCATCACTGTCTACAACATCAATTTCTGGTTCTGTGACTGAAGAGCCGGTTATAAGAATGTCATCAAAATAAAATTCATCATTGTTTTTATTACCACTTCCTCTGATTCGAAATCTTGAGGTTGATGTATATTCCGTTGTTCCTGTATCTATTATTGGAATGGAAACATTGTAAATTGTATTGTTGCTATATGATCCACCTAAAGCATATGTTCCTATTGTTGTGTAAGTACCTCCACTATTTTCAGAATATTCTACAAAAAAATCATCTCCATTTTCACAACCGACAAATTTAAAATCAAAAGAAATACTAACACTAGTGTAACTTGTCAAATCAATATCAGATGTGTAGGTAGTGGCACTATTACTTCTATTTTTTAGTCTTACAGAATTATTGCCATTTACAGCAGAATTAGTATCTAAATAGCAACGATCTCCCCCATCTTGCCATAGGGTGAAAGGAAAATTACCAGTTTCAAAGTCTTCAGTTACATTAACTTGTGCGACAGAGCACATTGTTACAAATAGAATTGAAATTAATATTCTTAACTTTTTTGGGGTAAAAGTTTCCATAGCGACTTAAATGTAATTTTCTTGGTCATTATTTAAATGCACCAACAATTTTGTTATGTATTAGTAGTGAACCGGTTGGATTCACAACTATTAAATCTATTCTGCAAGAGGGATTATTAATGGATTTAATAATGAAAAATTTAAAAATTTCATTAAAAATTAATAATAAATTTACTTTGACTTATGGACTTTTTTTTTATTTTTCGTTGGATTACGAAAATATACAGGTAGGTAGTAGTTTTCTGTCGACAAATGGTTTTATAGGAGATTTAGACGCCTTATTAATTCTGGTCTATTTGATCGACTTACAGGAATAACATCTTTTTTGATAAAAACACTGTTATCCTCTATATCAATTATTTTATCAATGTTAATAATAAATGAACGGTGCACTTTAAGGAATAAGCTATCTGGTAATTTTTTTTCGATTTTTTTTAGTGTAGAATGTACTGTGTAATTTTTATCTTCTGTTTTTAAATGAATATAATCGCCTTTTGCTTCAACCAATAATATACTAGGAATATCAATCTTGATTAGTCGTCTATTTATATTAACATATAGATCGTTACCTGAGGTAATTTCAACTTTCTCTGTGGAAGTTTCTACACTAGGTTTTTTTACACTTGGTGGAGATTCAGCTTTCAGAATAGCTTTTTGAAACCGTTCTGGAGCGATTGGTTTTACCAAATAGTCAATAATACAATCGTACTCAAATGCCTGAATAGCAAAATTTGAATCTGATGTCGTAAGAATAATTTTTGGAGGATTTTTTAAAGTCTCTATAAAATCAAAACCAGTAAAATCTGGCATATGAATATCTAATAATATTAAATCAACTTGGTTTTGATTTAGATACTTTATAGCCTGGATTGCATTTGAAAATTCTTCTAATAAATTTAAACTTGCAACATTTGAACATAGTTGAGATATTATAGCCCTCCCAGTAGCTTCATCATCAATAATAATACAATTCATAAAATAGGATTATAAAGTCTCTAAAAAATTTGTAATTAACTGTAAAATCGATTCAAATTCATCTTTGCCCTCAGTGTTATTATTATTGAGATTATTCTCATATTTAACAGCTATCTCAAAACTTTTAACAAGCCCTAAAATACTAATTTTATGTTTAAGTTTATGGACAATTTCAGCTGTTTTTTTAAGATTTGAAGATTCAATATTATTAAAGTAGACTTTTTTCTCTAAAGGAAACTCAGACTTAATGATTTCTATCAACTTATATTTAAAAGCTTTATCATCTCCAGACGTAGTTTCTATATAGGATAAGTTAGGTTGTTCCATTTACATTTTTATGATAAATTAAATGTTATGCCAATGTTTACTTGAGACTCTACCTAAATTTCTTTCGACTTCATAAATCCAATCTTGATGATATCTTATTAGTTCTTTCATTATTAATTAAGTATTGTAGTAAATTATTTTTTTAAAATTATTTCCCTAGATGTGAGTGTAAATGTTTGAAGACTCATATAAATTGTTGTAGTCAAAATTTGAAAAATACAAATTAGTTGGATATATCAATAAAATTTTGGGAAATTAAATTTTTTACATCTTATTTATGAATCGAATATAAAAAAATTATATGAATATGGATCGTTACTATAATATTATAAAAAACAAGAACCCAAAAAAAGTTCATTGAAAAAAATTCCAAGAGAAATAATAATAAATAGCTATAAAAGACAATTCAAACGACCGAATTAGAACCCCCAAACTAAGTAGAGAAGCAATAGATAAAACGAATAAACTCCTTGATAAATTATTATTCATAACCCAAATATGAAAAAGAACAGCATTCAAAAAAAAATAATAGCAACTCAGAAAAATAATATAATAAAGGTGTAAGAGTAAGTGCAACACTAGGTATAAAAAAAGGAACTACTTTTACGTAATTCCCTTTGTGACCTCGACAGGATTCAAACCTGTAACCTCTTGAGCCGTAATCAAGTGCGCTATTCAGTTGCGCCACGAGGCCTTTTTTTAATGGGTGCAAATATAATACTTTTATTAATTTACAACCAAACAAATTATATCAAAAATTGAAATCCTTATTTTTGAAATATGATTTCAAAAGATACACTTCAACCTTTTAATAACTTATTTGACTCTGAGTTACTCCAAAAAATATCCGAAGTCGCTAATATTATGTCATTTGATAAAAATGATATTATCATTGATATTGGTGAAAGCTTAAAACAGATACCTTTATTAATCAATGGAAATATAAAAGTTTTACGAGAAAACAAGAATGGTGAAGAGCTATTACTTTACGTACTTGAGTCAGGTGATACTTGTGCCATGTCACTAACTTGTTGCATGGCAAAATCCGCAAGCAAAATTAGAGCCGTTGCAGATGAAGACACTAATGTAATCATGATTCCTCTTAAATATATGCAGCTATGGTTTAATTCCAATCAGAGTTGGCGGAATTTTATATTAGAAAGCTATCAAGAACGTTTTGACGAAATGCTAGAAACTATCGATTCCATAGCCTTTTTAAAAATGGATGCTCGCTTATATAAATACCTTACTGATAAAGTAAAACTGACTGCTTCTACCACACTAAACATTACCCATCAAGAAATAGCCGAAGATTTACACACCTCTAGAGTTGTGATTTCTAGACTCTTAAAACAGCTTGAAAACGAAGAAAAGATAAAACTCGGTAGACATAAAATCGAAATACTTAAGTTTTAGTAACTTTTGTAACATTAACTTAGTTTTAGAATTCTATTTTTGCTTAAAATTATATATATGGAATACCTATTACAACCATGGCCATGGTATATATCTGGACCACTGATTGCACTAATAATGTTTACGCTTTTATATTTCGGTAGAACTTTTGGCATGTCTTCTAATCTCAGAACACTATGTGCTATTGGTGGCGCAGGAAAAAAAGTATCGTTTTTTAAATTCGATTGGAAGGCACAGCGTTGGAACTTGGTCGTAGTTCTTGGTGCAATTGTTGGAGGATTCATTGCGCATCATTTGCTATCTAACCCAACAGATATTAATTTAAGTCAACAAACAATTACTGACCTAACAGCTTTAGGATTTAATGACGCAGGTAAAACCCTTTTACCTCCCGAATTGTTTAGTTGGGAAAATGTTTTTACACTAAAAGGTATGCTTATTTTAATTATTGGTGGGTTCCTTGTCGGTTTTGGGACTCGATATGCGGGTGGTTGTACTTCTGGTCATGCCATTACTGGTTTGAGTAGTTTACAATTACCTTCTTTAATTGCTGTAATTGGTTTTTTTATTGGCGGTTTAATAATGATTCACCTAATTTATCCAATTCTTTTTTAATTATGAGTAAGTATATAAAATTCTTTATAGTAGGTATTGTTTTTGGGATTATATTGGTAAAATCCGAAGCCGTTTCCTGGTATCGTATTTTTGAGATGTTTAAATTTCAATCTTTTCACATGTATGGTATTATAGGTTCGGCAGTTACAACAGGTATTCTATTACTATTAATTTCAAAAAAATTAAGAGTTAAAACAATTGAAGACCAGTATATAAAAGTCCCTAAAAAAGCAACTGGATTTAAAAGGTACATCATAGGAGGAAGTATTTTTGGATTGGGTTGGGCTCTTGCTGGCGCATGTCCTGGTCCAATGTATATTTTAGTAGGCACTGGTGTCTTTTCAATATTAATAGTAATTGCTGCAGCAATTCTTGGTACTTATTCGTATGGTGTCCTTAAAGACAAATTACCACATTAATGGATAGTTATCAAATATTAGGTTATTCTGCCTCATTAGTTGCTGGTATTATCATGGGACTTATTGGTGGCGGTGGCTCAATATTAACAGTTCCTATTCTCGTATATCTATTAGCTTATAATCCAGTAATAGCAACAGCTTATTCTTTATTTGTTGTTGGCACAACATCTACTATAGGTGCAATTCAGAGTCTAAGACGTGGCCTTGTAGATTATAGAGCGGCGATAATTTTTGCACTTCCCTCTATTATTGGTGTCTATTTAACGCGCAAATATTTAGTACCTGCATTACCTGACGTCATGTTTACAGTATCTGGTTTTAAAGTGTCTAGTGGTATCTTTATAATGCTGGTTTTTGCAATAGTTATTTTATTTGCTAGTATTTCAATGATTGTCAAAAAAGCAAATAGCATAGATGACAACAAACATGAGCTGAATTATAATATTTTCACTGTAATAATATTAGGTTTAGTAACGGGAGTTATTAGTGGATTTGTTGGAGCTGGTGGAGGATTTCTAAATATCCCTGTATTGGTTTTTTTTATTAGACTCCCTATGAAAAAGGCAATCGGAACATCATTATTTATTATTTCTATAAAATCTTTGATAGGTTTTCTTGGCGATATCGAACATATAGATATAGATTGGTCATTCCTTTTACAGTTTACTTTGTTCTCAATAATGGGAATCCTTATTGGGATTTATCTTTCAAAATTTATAGATGGAAAAAAACTAAAAAAAGGTTTTGGATTTTTTACCTTGATTATGGGAGCTTACATTATTCTAAAAGAACTATTTTAAGCTATGTGACAAATGTCACATTCTTAAATAACAAGTTTATTAAATTTGTATTATTAAAAATAAAAACATGAAAATAGAACAATTATACACAGGCTGTCTTGCACAGGGTACCTATTACATTGAGTCTGAAGGAGAAGTTGCTATTATTGATCCATTAAGAGAAACGCAGCAATATATTGATAAAGCTGAGGCTAATAACGCTAAAATCAAATATATCTTTGAAACACATTTTCATGCAGATTTTGTTTCTGGACATGTAGATTTAGCAAAAAAAACAGGAGCAACTATTGTATTTGGTCCTGGAGCAAGTACTGAATATGATATACATTCGGCTATAGATAATGAAGAGTTTAAAATTGGAAAAATTACTATTAAGGTGCTACACACACCTGGTCACACTTTAGAATCATCAACCTATTTATTAATTAACGAAAACGGAAAAGACCATGCTATCTTTTCTGGTGATACTTTGTTTTTGGGAGATGTTGGGCGACCAGATTTAGCCATAAAATCAGACCTAACTAAAGAAGATTTGGCTGTTATGCTTTTTGACTCTTTACGTAATAAAATTATGCCTTTAGCAGATGACATTATTGTATATCCTGCACATGGCGCTGGTTCTGCGTGCGGAAAAAACTTAAGTAAAGAAACCGTTGGTGTTTTAGGAGAGCAGAAAAAAACAAATTATGCTTTACGTGCAGATATGACAAAAGCCGAATTTGTAAAAGAAGTTTTAGATGGCATTGCAGCACCTCCTCAGTATTTTGCAAAGAATGCTATGATGAATAAAACTGGGTATTCTAACTTTGAATATGTCCTTAAAAAAGGAGATTCACCGTTAAACCCTGAAGAATTTGAAGCCTTAACAAATCACGAGTCAGCTTTAGTTTTAGATGTAAGGCCACAATCTGAATTTATAAAAAGTCACATTCCTAATTCAATTTTTATTGGATTAAATGGTGGTTTTGCACCATGGGTTGGCGCCTTAATTACAGATATTAAACAACCTATAATTTTAGTGGCTCCTGAGGGTAAAGAAGTAGAAGCTGTAACACGTTTATCTCGTGTAGGATATGATAATACTTTAGGATACTTACAAGGTGGAATTGAAGCATGGGTTTCTTCAGGAAGGGATATCGAAACTTTAGAATCAATTTCTGCCGAAACATTTGCAAATCGCGTAAAATCAAGTGGTATTAATATTTTGGACGTTCGCAAAGATGGAGAATATACAGCTTCACACCTTGAAGACGCGCAACATTTTGCACTAGACTTTATAAATAATAATATGAATCAGGTTCATAAAAACAAAACTTATCATATTCATTGTGCTGGTGGTTACCGCTCAGTTATTGCAGCTTCAATATTAAAAGCTAGAGGTTACAATAATTTAGTTGATGTTGCTGGTGGTTTTGGAGCTATTAAAAAAACAGATTTACCAACCACGGACTTTGTTTGTCCATCCACATTATAAATTAAATTTTATGAGAAAAAATGTAAGTAATATTGATAAAAGCATAAGAGTTTTTATTGCTTTAGCAGTAGCACTACTTTACTATTTTGATAGTATTGAAGGCACACTCGCCTAAATATTAATGGGTGTAGCCATTATCTTATTAGTAACTAGTTTAATTAACTTTTGTCCGTTATACAGAATCCTTGGCTTTAGCACTTGTAAAATAAAAAACTAAAAGATGAAAAATACTACTATAAAAATTCAGAATTTAAAATGTCATGGTTGTGCTAATACAATTATAACACAACTTACGAAGCTAGAAGGTATTTCAGGTGTAACAGTTAATAATGATACAGATGAAGTTACCTTAAATTTCGAATCTGATTCTCAATTAGTAACAGTAAATAAAAAGCTTTCTGAACTAGGTTATCCATTAGTTGGTGAAAACAACTCATTACCTAAAAAGGCAAAATCTTTTGTCAGTTGCGCTGTAGGAAGAATGAGTAAATAATTAAGATTAAAACTTTATAAAAATAAAATCCCACAATTGCGGGATTTTATTTTTATACTATTTCTGCACTCAATCCAGCTTGTAATAACATGGAACATCTTGGCTTTAAATCATCGTAAGAACCCGTTTTAACAGTACACTTTCCTTTGTAATGGACAAGAATAGCACATTGCTCGGCTTGTTCAGGTACGTGGTCGCATGCATATATCAAAGTATCAATGACATGGTCAAAAGTATTGACATCATCGTTAAACAAAACTATTTCATTCTGCTTTACGACTTTTTCAGCTAGTAATAATTCTTCGGATTGTTTTTCTTTTGTACTCATCACAATCATATTCTTTTCATAAAAACAGAACGTATCTTAAAGTTTATAGTTATACTAATTTATAAATTTTAACGACACCCATTGACCTCTTTCTATGATTTCTTCCAACTTTAACATGTCTTCATTACACTTAGATTCTATCATCTGAATATCTTCTTTATAGAATCCACTTAAAAATAGTGTTCCATTTTTATTTAAACATTTAGTATATCTTGGGATATCTACTAATAAAATATTACGGTTAATGTTAGCAATAATAATGTCGTAATTATTCCCATCCAACAGTTTAACATCGCCTTCATAAACTGAAACTTTCTCACAGTTATTTCGCTCAACGTTTTCTAAACTATTAACATAACACCAATTATCAATATCTATCGCATCGAGTTCATTGGCACCTACTTTTTCAGCTAAAATTGCTAAAACCCCTGTTCCGCATCCCATATCTAAAACTGATTTATTTTTAAAATCATTTTTAAGAATATGCTGAATCATCATGTATGTTGTTTCATGGTGACCTGTACCAAAGCTCATCTTTGGTTCAATAACTAAATCATATTTAGTAGTTGGTTTATCATGAAAAGGCGCTCGAACTGTAACCTGATTATCTACAACTATTGGTTCAAAGTTTTTTTCCCACTCTTCATTCCAATTAGTTTGCTCGATTTCGTTAAATTCAAAAGTGATTTCAAACTCTTTTGAGCTCAAAATATTTATATCATCTAATATAAAAGCATTCCACTTGTCTTTTTGGATGTAGGCAGTTACTCCTTTTTCGCTTTCAACAAAACTATCAAATCCAACATAACCCAGCTCTGCAATTAGTATCTCAGTTGCTGGTTGAAGAGGTGAAACGATAAAATCGTAACCAATATATATTTGGTTAAACATACTTAAAAAGCATTAACTATGGCAAAGAAATCTTCTGCCTTAAGTGATGCACCACCAATTAACCCACCATCAACGTCTGGTTTTCCAAAAATTTCCTGAGCATTATTTGGCTTTACGCTTCCTCCATAAAGGATAGAAACATTGTCTGCAACTTCAGATCCATATTTATCAGCTAATGTTTTACGAATAAAGGCATGCATGTCTTGTGCTTGCTCTGGACTTGCAGTTTCACCAGTACCAATTGCCCAAACAGGCTCGTAAGCTAAAACAATATTTTTGAATGCATTTACACCCAAATGAAACAATGCATTTTTGATCTGACTACCTACTACAGCTTCTTCTTTACCAGATTTTCTATCTGCTAACTCTTCACCAAAACAAAAAATAACTCGTATATCATTAGCTAAAGCAGCATCTACTTTTTTTGCTAAAGACTCATCAGTCTCATTAAAATAAGCACGACGCTCACTGTGTCCTAGTATTACTGTTTGGACACCAATACTTTTAAGCATTCCCGGACTAACCTCTCCAGTATATGCACCGTTTTCTGCAAAATGCATGTTTTGTGCAACAACCTCAATATCATCTTGTCTTAGTGACTGAAACGCTTGCCAAAGATTTGTAAAGCTAGGTGCTATCATTACCTCAGCATCTGAAGTTCTTATTTGCTTTTTTAAATCCGAAATTAATGCTTGTGTTTGTGATAAACCATTATTCATTTTCCAGTTACCGGCAACTATATGTTTTCTCATAATATTGATGTGTTGAGTCTTAATTTAGAATTACAAAAGTAAGAGTTTAAACCCGAATTTTAGTTGATAAATCTCATGTATTACTATAAAAGCTTTACCCTTGGGTCTAACATTGCGTAGATAATATCTACTAGAATATTTATGATAATAAAACTTGTTGCTATAACTAAAACTGCACCCATGATCACCGGTAAGTCTAGGGTGTTAAGGGCATTGACAATTTCTTTACCAAGACCATTCCATCCAAAAATATATTCAACAAAAACAGCTCCGGCTAGCATTGACGCAAACCAACCTGAAATTGCCGTTACCACAGGATTTAATGCATTTTTTATAGCATGGTTTTTTATAATCTGAAACTCACTTAACCCTTTTGCTCTGGCGGTACGGATGTAGTCTTGATTCATCACTTCGAGTAATGAGTTTCGCATGAGCTGAATAATAACAGCCAATGGTCTAATACCTAAAACAATTGCCGGTAAGATTAAGTTTTTCCATTTAATACTGACGGTTTCTCCAAAGTCATCAAGCTCGTATAGGCTACCTGTCATTTCTAAATTAGTGTATTTATGTAATACAAAACCAAATAACCAAGCAAATAAAATAGCACTAAAAAACGATGGGACACTCATGCCTAATGTACTAAAAACTTGAATACTTCTATCAATCCAAGTATCCTTCTTTAATGCTGAAATCACTCCGAAAATCAATCCTAAAATAATAGCAATTACAATTGCGGAAACGGCCAAAACAAATGTATTTGGTAAGGTTTCTACTATGACTTGGCTTACTTTTTTACCTTGTTTTGCAAATGACGCTCTTAAGTAAGGTAATTTGATTGCAGTTGTAGTTTTGCCAATAGTAAATAATCTTGAACCTGAATATTTATTATCATCAAAATGCGTATAATCTTCTATTGTAGTTGAATGAAATGACAACGGCGACAAATCATTAAGATAATAGAGATATTGTGTACCTAGAGGTTTATCAAAACCATACTTCTTTTTTACGACTTCGACTTGCTCTGCCGTTTGATTTTGACCTAACATCATTTTTGCAGGATCACCAGGTAAAACTGTGAATAATAAAAATATAACTGTAACTACTCCTACTAAAGTAAGAATGGCATAAAAGATTTTATTTAATAAGTAGTTAAGCAGATTATTAGTTTTCTTTTAACAATATTTCTATTAAAGATGTATAGTGTGTATTATTTATTGAATTAATTGAATCTAATTTCTTCTGAGCTATTTCTGTTTCTTTGTAAACGAACACCTCTAAGATATCATCTTTAGAAATTGTTTTAAATTCTTCTTCTGAAGAAATTTTCCCATCAATTAAAAAGGCTGTACCATCATCTTCTTTTGCAATTATATCTCTTTCTAATTCTGATAAATTCTTTAATTCGATATCCTCAATATCAATCCAATGTGCTTTATTAACTACGGTTCCTTTTTTGAGTATAAAAATTCCTGGATTTGCACGAACGATAGTTTTTACAACTTTCTCATCACACAAATAGGTATCGAAATTTAAGTTATAATTCGATTTTAATTGCTGTTTGGCTTCATCTCCCGAGGCTGATAAGCCAATGACTGTATATCCTTTTTTAATAGCATCATCAGTAAAATTCTTCAATTTTAATAAGCCTTCTTTTTCAGAATTATAAACGTTATACATCGCTACAACTATAAGATGTTTTTTTTCTAAAAAGTAAGTTGTTAAATCCTCTTCCGCAGATTCAATTGTAAAATCTTGTATCGATGGAATATAACCTGGGTCAATCTCTTTGGTTTCTACATCAATGTATTCGCCACCTTCAACATTAGGATAGCTTCCTTTAGTGACAAACTCTTGTTCTTCGCCGCTGACTTTAAAAGTCCAAGTATATTCAATTACTGGCTTTGCCGCATCTTCTGGAACAGCCATTTCATCTTGCAAATTATTACCAATCTTATACGCTCTAAAGTCTATTGAAGGCAAATGCATTAAAACATGGTATGAAAACCAAAGTGAAAAAATAAAACTTAATAAGGCAATAATACTGTTTGGTAAATTTTTAAGAATGGGCTTGATGTATTTCTGTCCGACAAACAGGATTAAGATTAATACTAGTAAAATAACATCTTTAGTAAAACTTTCCCAAGGTGTTAATTTTAAAGCATCACCAAAGCAACCACAATCCTTAACTTTATCAAAATAAGCAGAGTAAAATGTAAGGAACGTAAAGAAAACTATCATTCCCAATAACATCCAAATGGTAAACTTTTTCTTGTAACCTATTAGCAAAAACACTCCCAAAACAACTTCTAAAACCACCACAAAAACCGAAATAGCTAACGCATAAGGTTCTAAAAACGGAATATTTAAAACGTCTGTACTGAAGTATTCTTGCAGCTTATATGAAAACCCTAATGGGTCATTTAGTTTTATAAATCCTGAAATGATGAATAAAACACCAACGAAAATTCTACAAATTTGAACTATGTATTTCATACTTTTTTATTTTGCTTCACCTAAGTGAATCATCGCGAAAATCGCATAATTAATCATGTCTTGATAATTAGCATCGATACCCTCACTTACTATAGTTTTACCAGCGTTATCTTCAATTTGCTTAACGCGTAATAGCTTCTGCAAAATCAAATCTGTTAGACTACTGACACGCATATCTCTCCAGGCTTCGCCATAGTCATGGTTTTTATCTAGCATCAGCTGTTTTGTAGTGGCAATATTATGATCGTAAAGTTCTATAGCCTCTTTTGTATCCATATCCGGTTGTTCGACTACACCTCTATCAAGCTGTACCAAAGCCATAACACAGTAATTTATGATACCAATGAACTCACTAACTTCGCCTTCATCTACTTTTCTAACAGTGTTTTGTTGCAAACTGCGAATACGTTGTGCTTTAATAAAAATCTGGTCTGTTAAAGATGGTAATCTCAAAATTCGCCATGCACTACCGTAGTCACTCATTTTGTTTACAAATAAGCTTCGGCATTTGGCAATTACAGCATCGTATTGTTTAGATGTATCAGACATTAGTTTCCTATTATTTTTGCGTAAATTTCGCATAAATAAATCAGAAGTTCAAAGTTTTTGGAATTTGGTTTTTAACAATTGAAAATTAACTTTTTATGACAATCAATTGCAAAGGGCAACTTATAGATATATCGAAACCAAAAGTAATGGGTGTTTTGAATGTAACTCCAGATTCGTTTTACGATGGCGGTAGTTATAAAGATGAATCTGATATCCTAAATCAGGTCGCTACCATGTTGACTGAAGGCGCAACTTTTATTGATGTTGGTGGCTATAGCTCGCGCCCTGGTGCTGATTTTGTTTCTGAAGAAGAAGAATTAAAGCGTGTTGTACCAGTTATTGAACTGATATTAAAGGAATTTCCTAAAACGTATATATCTATTGATACTTTTAGAAGTAAGGTCGCAAAACAAACTATTGAAACCGGCGCAGCATTAATTAATGACATATCTGCTGGAAAACTAGACGAGAAGATGATTGAAACTATTGGTAAATTTGGTGTGCCCTACATTATGATGCACATGCGTGGGAATCCAAAAACCATGCAAAGTCAAACTGATTATAAAGATTTAGTTAAAGATATTGTTAGTTATTTTGGAGAGCGTATTGCCCAAGCGCATAAAGCAAAAATCAACGACATTATTATTGACCCAGGTTTTGGTTTTGCAAAAACTTTAAAACAGAATTTTGAGCTTTTAAATAGAATGGAACTGCTTAAAATAACTGACAAACCTATTTTGGCAGGAATATCTAGAAAATCAATGATTTACAAAACACTAAACACGTCTGCTAGTGAAGCCTTAAACGGAACAACTGCATTAAATATGATGGCCTTAGAGAATGGCGCATCCATTTTACGTGTGCATGATGTAAAAGAAGCTATGGAATGTGTAACACTTTTTAATCAACTAAAAAGCTGACTAAATGCGTTATTTATCTGTTTTAATAATTCTTGTTTTATTTAGCTGTGGCGATGAAAAGATTATTCAACTTCCAGAAATTAAAAATGCTGACATCACTGAAGTATTAGATGTTTCCCCAGCTTATATATTCTATGACGAAACCCAACCAGATTCGACTTTATTTAATAGAAAAAACTTAATTAGCACGACAAATTGGCTTGTTAATGTAGACAAACGACTGACTTTAAAACAAGCCATACCTCACTTACAATACTTACAGAGTAAACGTCGAAAAGCATCCATGCATAAAAATGAAAATGCTAAAAACTACTTTACTTGTAATAATACTAGTATTAAAAATTTAGGTTTTTTGGAGTTTACAGAATTAACTTATTTGAATAAGGAAGAAGATTTCGACCTTTATATATTTAAAAGAAAAAAGATTAATCATTTAGAAATTAACTTCTTTTCAAAGAATCAGATTATCATAAAAGGTATAACGCCATCTCCTTTCTATGAAAACACAAATATTAATAATTTAGAAAATTTATTATCATCGAAAACGAGAAGAAATCCTATTTCTGTAAGTTGCCTTTTTAGTAGAAATCTTACATTCCAACTCTACATAACCATAAAATCAAAGCTCTCTAAATTAGAATCAGAAAACTTCATAATTGACAAGAACGAATTCTTTTATTAAACCTAATTTGTTAAATTAGCATAAAACCATCCAATTTGAGCGACATCAATCTTTTCGATTTTAGACTAATAGACTTTGTAGACGTCTTTCTTGTTGCCATTCTACTCTATTACATTTACAAATTGGTTCGTGGTACAGTTGCTATAAATATTTTCATAGGCATACTAATCATTTATTTGGTTTGGTTAGTAACTGATTATCTTAATATGCACCTCCTCTATCGTATTGTCGATGGTTTTATGAAGGTTGGTATTATTGCTTTGATAGTGGTCTTTCAGCCAGAAATTCGAAAGTTTTTATTGATGGTAGGTTCCACTAATCTATCCGGTAAGCGTCGGATTTTCAAAAATTTTAAATTCTTAAATAGTGATACGGAAACCACAAACGATGTTGAAACTATAGTCAATGCTTGCGTAAAAATGGGCACATCAAACACTGGCGCATTAATCGTCATTGAACGCAATAATAATCTTGATTTTTTAACCAATACCGGTGACGAGATGAATATTACCGTATCACAACCTATTTTAGAAAGTATCTTTTTTAAAAACAGTCCACTTCATGATGGTGCAGTAATTATTGATAATAATGTAGTTAAAGCAACTCGTGTAATTCTACCTGTAAATAACGACATAACAATACCTAAACGTTTTGGCTTACGTCATCGTGCTGCTATAGGAATTACTGAAAAAACCGATGCTTTAGCATTGGTTGTTAGTGAAGAAACAGGTAGTATATCTTATGTCAAAAATGCCGAATTTGTGATGTACAAAACCAAAGAACAGCTGGTTGATAAGATTAAGAAAGATTTGATTTAAGATGTACTATAAAAATTGTAAAACAAAACTCTCAGATCAAAGCGATTACTGTAATAAATGTGGTGCACGCGTTATCAGAAACAGATTAAACTTTGGAAATCTATTCTCACATTTTACTGAAGAGTTTTTGAACTACGATAATAAGCTTTTACAAACAGTAATAGTTTTATTTATAAAACCAGAAGCTGTTATTAGGTCTTATATTTCTGGTACAAGAAAAAAATATGTCAATGTTATAAACTATTATGCCATTGCCATTACCATTGCTGGTTTACAATTTTTTATTCTTCAGAAATTCTTTGTTGAAGCCATGGATATGAGTTCAATTTCAATTAAAGGTTCTGAGGAAAGTAACGATGCAGTATTAGAGTTCATGAAAGAGTATTCATCAATAGCTATGATGTTAAATGTTCCTATCTATGCACTTATGTCTAAACTAGCCTTTATTGGAGAAAAGAAATACAAGTATAACTATACTGAACATTTGGTGATTTTCATGTATCTACTAGCCCAATTAAGTTTCATAGGATTTGTCACTACTCTAATCGGTGCGTTTAGCGGATTATCGCTAGGTAGTATATCATTTATTTCAATCCCTATAACATTTATATATATTTGGTATTGTTTAAAACGAATCTTCAATCTAGACTGGACTAATTTTTTAATGAGGGCATTGATTTTTATTTGTATACTCATAGCATTAATTGTATTAATCGCTATTGTTATGGGTATAATAATGTATTTAAATGGGGATTTTCAAAAGATGGTTGAAACACAAAAAGCGGCGGCGGAAGCTTCAAGGGCAATAAAAGATAGTATCAATTAAACTGCTTCAGCCTTCAAAAACTGTACTTCATAAAGATTTCTGTAATAGCCGTTTTCTCTTTCTAGTAGTGTTTGATGTGTACCAATTTCTACAATCTGTCCAGCGTCCATAACAATGATTTTATCTGCTTGCTGAATTGTAGCCAAACGGTGTGCAATAATAATAGATGTTCTGTCTTTGGTAATTTTATCGGTAGCTTCTTGCATCAATTGTTCTGAATATGAGTCTACGGAAGATGTTGCTTCATCCAAAATCAAAATACTTGGATTAGTCATATAAGCACGTAAAAATGAAATCAGCTGTCGTTGTCCCGAAGATAGCATGACACCTCGTTCCTTTACATTGTAATGGTAACCGTTTGGTAAGCTTGAAATAAAATCATGAATACCAATAGCCTTAGCCGCAGCAATAACATCTGCTTCAGAAATAATAGGGTTGTTAAGTGTGATATTATTCAAAATAGTATCTGCAAACAGAAACACGTCTTGTAAAACAACTGCAATTTGCTCTCTTAGTGAGTTTAAAGAAAATTTCTGAATATCAGTTCCGTCAATAGCAATTTCTCCAGAATCAATATCGTAAAAACGATTCAATAAGTTAATAATAGTAGACTTCCCTGCACCAGTTGCACCAACAATAGCAATAGTTTCACCACTATTGATATCTAAATTTACACCTTTTAAAACTTCTTCGTTTTTTTCATATGAAAAACGAACATCTTTAAGCAAAATATCACCTTTAAAATGTTCTGCTTCTATTTGACCTTTATCATTAATTTGAGATTCCGTATCTAATACTTGAAATACACGATCTGCAGCGACCATTCCCATTTGAAGCGTATTAAATTTATTAGCAATCTGGTTTAATGGTCTAAACAACATAGGAACAAACATGGTAAAAGATACCAAATCGCCTAAAGTAGTAGTCGTACTTCCGCCTAAAATATCATACCCACCTTTTAGAATTATAGCTGCCAATGTTATAGATGATAAAATTTCGGCAATTGGGAAGAAAATAGAATTATACCAAACTGTTTTTAACCAACCTTTTTTATGTCTTTCGTTAATTTTTGTGAAGTTTTTATATTCTGTCGTTTCCCTAGTAAATAGTTGAAGAATCTTCATACCGGTAACACGTTCTTGTACAAAAGAATTTAAGTTTGATACTTCCGTACGGACATCCTCGAAAGCACGTTTCATGTACCGCTGGAAAATTTTTGTTGCAAAAACTATTAATGGCAAGGTTACAAAAACAATCAAACTTAACCTTGTATTTATATAAAGCATGACGCCTGCAACAACAACCATTTTTAGTATATCACTAAATATCATAAACAAACCTTGACCAAAAATATCTGCAATACGTTCCATATCTGTGACCGCACGGGTAATCAAAACACCTACTGATGATTTATCATAATAGGTCATTTTAAATTTGAGCATATGATTAAAAAGCTTTACCCTGATATCTTTTACAACTGATTGACCTAACCAGCTTGCGAAATAGATAAATAAAAGTTGACATATAACCTCTAATACTAAAAGTCCTACCATCAAAAGAATGTAGGCTATAAAACCATCATACAACCTTGGGCTAATATTAACATCAATGGCTTCTTTTAATACATAAGGTCTAGCAGCTCCAAAAATAGCTAGTCCAACAACACAGATTAATGACAAAACAAATATCAAACGATACGGTTTTATATAACCAAGTAAGCGTTTGAATAAAGTTATGTCAAATATTTTTTTCTGTTTCTCTGCCATTTATGCTGAATTATTTCAGTTTTCTTTGGTATGATTTTAAATTTTAATGTTGTCTGGATATAGTACTTCAGTCAAATATAAGCCTTTTGAAGGGACCGAAAATCCAGCTTCACTTCTATCTTTCGAAGCTAATATTTTATGCATATCACTCACTGCTATCTTACTCAAACCAATATTTAATAGAGTACCAACAATCGCTCTAACCATATTACGTAAAAACCGGTCTGCACTTATAGTAAATATTAGTAAATTCCCTTCTTGTTTCCATTGTGCCTGTTCAATTTTACAGTTGTAAGTTTTAACATCTGTATTGCTCTTAGAAAAACATTGAAAGTTTGTATACTCTAATAAAATATTTGCAGCTTCATTCATTTTGTCTACATCTAATTTTTGATGAACATAATGTGTGTAATCAAAAAGAAATACATTTTTCTTTAAGCTAATCTTATAATCATAGCTTCGTTTTATTGCGTGAAATCTAGTATGAGCATCAGCATTAACCTGGAAAATAGATTGAATAGCAATATCCTTTGGTAAAAAAGAATTGAGCTTTAAAGTTAAATTTTCGGTATCAAGAGTTTCATCTACATCAAAATGCGCAAACATTTGAAATGCATGAACACCTGTGTCCGTTCGACCTGCACCAGTAATACTAATATTAGTATTTAATAATTTTGAAAGTGCATCTTGAATGGTTTCTTGGACTGTAACCGCATTAGGTTGAATCTGCCAGCCATGGTAAGAGCTTCCGTTATATGACAATTGAATAAAATACCTCAAAAAACTTTATTTTTGCTTTTAAAAGCAACAAAGATAACAGTTTTTAGTCCTAAAGAAATCCTAAAAAATCAAGATTAAATTTGAAAAAAATTCTACTTCTATCAGACACTCATAGTCATATTGATGAAAATATTTTGAAATACGTAAAACTAGCTGATGAAGTATGGCATGCTGGAGACATTGGAGATTTAAAAGTTACTGATGCTATAAAAAAACTAAAACCACTAAAAGCAGTTTACGGAAATATTGATGACGCAAAAGCAAGAGCAGAGTATCCAGAACACAATCGCTTTATGTGCGAAGATGTAGATGTCTGGATTACACATATTGGTGGTTACCCGCCAAGATATAACAATCGTGTACGAGAAAAATTAAAGCAAAATCCACCGCGTTTATTTATTTGTGGACATTCTCATATCCTAAAAGTCATGCCAGACAAAAAACTAAACGTATTACATATGAATCCTGGTGCAGTAGGTATTCATGGATTTCATAAAGTAAGGACTATGTTGCGTTTTACAATTGATGGTAAAAAAATTGATAAGCTAGAAGTTATTGAATTTCAAAGAAAATAAAAATCCCGAAGCTTTCACTTCGGGATTTTTCGCACTAATACTACTAAGATTTTAGGTGTTTATCGTAATCTATCTACAGATTTTACAAGATCTTCGTCCTTTTTTATTGCCTTATTTGCTAAGACTAAAAACACGATAGAAAAAATAGGAAGAATCAACCCAATACCTTTCTCAGAAACCAAAGTTTCTCCAGATAAATTTAGAGACTGATACACGAACACTCCTAGTAAAATAAAGTTTAATATTATATTAAGTCGCCCCAAAACAAACTGAGACTTTCTATTTTTATAACTAAATATGGATATCAAAGATAACAATGCAGAACCCAGAAACAAGCCTAAATACAAGTAGTCGTCTTTAGCAAATACAAGTGCTTGATTTTTATCTGTATACAAATCAAAAACAAAAATCAAACCTGCAGAAATTGCAGTAGCAATCAGTAAATAGAGTGTTTGTATACGTTGAATCATCGTTATTCTAATAATTGAAACACAAAATTAGCAGTTTATTTTTAAATGATATACCAATTTTTAAATAAAAATTGTATTATTGCACTAGTGCTATAGTAATCAAAATATTGCAAAGCACTTCTTCCGATTTAATTTCTCATTTTCTTTTATTGTATTTCATTAGAAAATTTTAAATAATCAAATCCTATTATTATAATTCTATACACACATATTAATGTTTGAAATTTCACAGTTAAAAGCTAAGAAACTACCTGAATTACAGGAGATTGCTAAACAACTAAAAGTACCAAAGTACCGTTCTTTAAAAAAGTTAGACTTGGTTTACCAAATATTGGATTACCAAGCAGCTAATCCTGCTGCTGTTAAAGCTGTTACAAAAGAAGACAACAAACCTTCTAGAGATAATACAACTCAAAAACAACCGCAACAAAAGCAAAAAAGAGCGCGCGTTCAAAAACCACATCAAGAGAAAAAAGAACAACAAAAAATGGATTTTGACGACAAGTCTAAATCTTCAGATACTAAAACTGAAGATAAGCCTGCTTCAAAACCACAACAGCATTCAAAAGATTCTAGAAACGACAACAAACAGCCTCAAAAAAAGGATGACAATCGTCGTAATCAAAATCAAAACAAGAATCAGAATCAAAATCAAAATCAAAATCAAAGAAACGATAATAACAATCGCAATAAAAATAATAGCCAGAATAAAAACCAGAATCACAAAAATAACGGCAATAAAGACAATAGAAACCGTTACCGTGAGCCAGACTTTGAATTTGATGCTATTATAGAGAGTGAAGGTGTATTAGACGTTATGCAAGATGGATATGGATTCTTAAGATCTTCTGACTACAATTACCTAACATCTCCTGATGATATCTATGTATCGCAATCTCAAATTCGTTTATTTGGATTGAAAGTAGGTGATACCGTTTTAGGACAAGTACGTCCACCGAAAGAAGGTGAAAAGTATTTTCCTTTAATCAAGGTTAGTAAAATTAATGGTCAGAGCCCAAACGTGGTAAGAGATCGTGTTGCTTTTGAGCATCTAACGCCATTATTCCCAAAAGAGAAATTCAATATTGCTGAAAAGCAATCTACAATTTCGACGCGTATTATGGATTTGTTTGCTCCAATTGGTAAAGGACAACGTGGTATGATTGTATCACAACCCAAAACAGGTAAAACTATGTTATTAAAGGATGTTGCAAATGCTATCGCTGCCAATCATCCTGAAGTGTATCAAATGATTCTATTAATAGATGAGCGTCCTGAGGAGGTTACTGATATGCAACGTAATGTTCGTGGTGAGGTCATTGCTTCTACTTTTGATAAAGAAGCACACGAGCATGTAAAGATTGCAAACATCGTATTAGAAAAGGCAAAGCGTTTAGTAGAATGTGGTCACGATGTGGTTATTCTGTTAGATTCTATAACACGTTTAGCTAGAGCTTATAACTCTGTACAACCAGCATCAGGTAAAATATTATCTGGTGGTGTTGATGCAAATGCATTACACAAACCTAAACGTTTCTTTGGTGCAGCACGAAATATTGAAAATGGTGGTTCGCTTACAATTATTGCTACAGCATTAACAGAAACTGGTTCTAAAATGGATGAAGTAATTTTTGAAGAATTTAAAGGAACCGGTAACATGGAACTTCAGTTAGATCGTAAGATTAGTAACCGACGTATTTTCCCTGCTATTGACTTAACGTCCTCTAGTACGCGTCGTGATGATATTCTATTGGATGCAAATACAATACAACGTATGTGGGTAATGCGTAAATACTTAGCAGATATGAACCCTGTTGAAGCGATGGAATTTATTAATGACCGCTTTAAACAAACTAGAAATAACGAAGAGTTTTTAATTTCCATGAATAGCTAAACACTTAAGTTTTATATAAAAAAGCCTTTGAATTTTTCAAAGGCTTTTTTATTCATTAATTATTATTCTATTAACGCTTTAGTGCAAAGTGCGCACTAAATGTTCGTTTTTCATCATTAATTGGCTCTGTATATTCCAAAGTAAACCAGTAATCACTACTTGGCATTTTTTTACCATTGTATGTACCATCCCAGCCAGGACCGGTTGGACTTAGTTGTTTTAATAATTTTCCAAAGCGATTGTATATGTATATTACAGCAGATGGCTGTGAATCAATTCCTTTGATTGTCCAGGTATCATTATTACCATCACCGTTTGGTGTGAAAAACTTTGGATAATCAATTAATGTTATATCCTTAAATAAAATTCCACAACCTAATACATCTCTAACTGCTACGGTATGATCACCACAGCTAACATTTTCAAATTCACCACTTAATTGCCATGGTCCGTTATCTAAGCTAAATTCGTATTCACTATTTCCAGTTACAGTTGCTATAATCACATTATTACCGATAAATATCTCTGAAACAACTTCGATATCAAATGTGTCAGGAATACCACCTTCAACTACGACAGTTTCATCAAAATTAGTACACATGGTTACTGTTGATGTTGATGTGTCAGTTACAAGAACACTATACGTCCCGCTCTGAGTTGGTATTAAACTAGAATCTGTTTCCGTAGTAAGGATGTTTCCATTAAAACGCCATTCAAAAGAATAGTTTGCATCAGATAATTCAGTATCAATTACTAGAGGAATTGAAACTACAGCTTCATTGTTACTAGTTAAACATAAAGTATAAGTATCATCCAAATCAAATATTGGTAATAGGTTAGTTTGGAGTGTAAGTTCTGAAATTTCAAAACAATCTTCTGGTCTTATATTATTACTAACTCTAGCATAGATAATTTGTGGATTTGTTAAATTTTCATACAAAAATGGTAATGGATTAATATCATTAACAGCATCATCAAAACTAAAATAATAACTAATACTAAAAGCAAATGGATCTGCACCATTCATGATAATTGGACTTCTAGAATCTAAATCAAACTGCGTAAACCCATCATTATCATTTACAACATCACATTCTTCATAAAAATCATCAAAGGCTGAAGCGCCGTTTAATACTTCAATGTTAAATGATTGTGAACTCACAGAACAACCGGTCATATTATTTGTAATCGCTACAAAAATAAGTTGTGGATTACTTATGTTTTCATAGGGACTAACCAAGGGATCAACCAAATTATCAGCATCAGCTTGAGAATCGTGATAAGTTACTGTAAACATTGTTTGGTCTTGGCCATTTAAAATCTCAGAATTCTTGGTTTCTAGATCAAAATCAAATTTGAAATCAGTATTATTTTCACACTCTAAGAAATCCGAAGGAATACCGGCATCGTTGGGTAATGGATTAACCATGAACGTAACAGCACTAGTGCTAGAACATATATTTAAAAGGGTATACTCTATGGTATACGTTGTAGCTGATGTTCCTCCTGTAACTTCTCCTGTTGCAGTGTCTATTACTGCACCATCTGTTGGTATTGGGTTAAATGTAAATGTACCTCCTG
>Ga0213868_10001275_pt1 | contig 24292 bp, 14 predicted proteins | sample PICome_9_FD_160087 | JGI IMG/M metagenome (GOLD analysis project Ga0213868, IMG submission 160087) | Coastal seawater microbial communities near Pivers Island, North Carolina, United States - PICO127 | ecosystem: Environmental > Aquatic > Marine > Coastal | place: USA: North Carolina... | reverse complement strand
CTTACAAAAAAGTTGAAGCAAAGCCGCAAGGTGTAATTGCCTTTATTAAATCTCCAATAAAAGGCATTATTGAGGGCGCCGATATTATTTTTCTTGTTTTAATTATAGGCGGACTTATAGGTGTTATCAATTATACGAATGCTTTTGATGCAGGTATTTCATGGCTTGCTAAAACACTAAAAGGCTATGAATATATATTAATTATTCTAGTGACTACTTTAATTGCAGTTGGCGGAACCACATTTGGTTTAGCCGAGGAAACTATAGCCTTTTACCCTATTCTTATACCTATATTTTTAGCTGCTAAATACGACGCGATGGTGCCATTAGCTTGTATTTACATTGGCTCTTCTATAGGTACTATGTGCTCAACAACAAATCCTTTTAGCACTATTATTGCATCAGATGCCGCTGGTATAAATTGGACATCAGGAATTACTGTAAGATTTATAATGCTAGGCTTAGGAACACTAATTTGTATCCTATATATCATGAGATATGCACAACGGGTAAAAAAAGACCCAACAAAATCTATTATTTATGATCAAAAGGAAGAAATAGAAGAACATTTTGGCAGTACGACAGATGCTTCTTTAAAATTAACTACTCGCTTACGTCTTATACTTTTCATTTTTATTTTGTGTTTTATAATTATGATTTATGGAGTGTCTCAATTAGAGTGGTGGTTTTTAGAAATGACGGTAGTCTTTTTAATAGGTTCCATTTTTATAGGTGTAATAGGAAAAATTAAAGAACACACTTTTGTAGATGTTTTTGTAAAAGGTGCTGGAGATTTATTAGGTGTCGCCATAATTATTGGAATAGCTCGAGGTGTAACTATTTTAATGAATGATGGTCAAATTAGTGATACGCTTTTATACTATGCCAGTAATGCAACCGAAGGTATGAACAAAGGCATATTCATCAATGCTATGTTATACATTTATGGTGGGCTATCCTTCTTCATTCCTTCATCTTCGGGTATGGCCGTTTTAACAATGCCTATCATGTCTCCATTGGCAGATGGTGTCGGGATTGGCAGAGAAATGATAGTTAATGCCTACCAATATGGCATGGGTTTATTTGCATTTATTAATCCAACGGGGTTAATTTTAGCATCTTTGGCCATTGTAAAAGTAGGATATGATAAATGGTTGAAATTTGTGATGCCTCTAGTTTTTATGCTGTTACTGCTCACAATGCTTGTGCTTACAATATCAGTTTACATATAAAAATTAGGACAAAATTCTTACCATCAGTTCCTTAAGTAAATCACCTTGAGGTACTGCATTAGAACCAACTCCTTTACCCTTAACATCAAACTCTCTGAGTGTTGCCACAACAGCACTCACTTTTCGCATAGGAAAATTTCTAGCAGCAGTAATATATTCTTTTACAAAATAAGGATTGATTTTTAAAGCAGAAGCCACACTTCGTGGAGACTTATCTTTTAACCCATGAAAATGAAGAAGTTGCGAGAAAAAATTAAATAACAACAAGACTGTGACCACCATAGGATTATCCTTTGGGTTGTCGGCAAAATAATTAACTATTTTATGGGCTTTAATAGCATTACGTTCTCCAACAGCTTTACGCAACTCAAAATTATTATAATCTTTACTTATACCTATATTTTGTTCAATATGATCTGGAGAAATTTGAGTGCCTTCAGGCAAAATAATTTGTAGTTTCTCTAACTCATTATTTATTTTACTCAAATCTGTTCCTAAAAACTCAACGAGCATTTGTGCTGCTTTGGGAGAAATTGTATATTTTTTCGGAGATAGAACGCGACGAATCCAATCGGCTACTTGATTTTCATAAAGCTTTTTACTTTCATAAACCACACCTGTTTTCTTAAGGGTTTTGTATAAAGCTTTGCGTTTATCAATCTTTTTGTATTTATAATTAACCACTAGAACCGTTGTAGGTTGTGGGTTTTCGGCATATTTAGCCAGATTTTCAATAGTACGAGATAAATCTTGTGCTTCTTTTACAATAATCACTTGATATTCGGCCATCATTGGATAACGCTTCGCATTCCCAACGATATCGTCAACCGAAACATCTCTACCATATAGAACCATTTGATTAAAACCACGATCCTCTTCAGCCAACACAGATGCTTCAATAAAATCTGAGATTTTATCAATATAATAGGCCTCCTCACCCATTAAAAAATAAATAGGCTTGAGTTTTTTGTTTTTTATGTCAGTAACTAATTGTTTGACTTCGTCCAAATCGTAATAAAAATTTCTATGAAAATCACTTGAAGTGACATTATAATGATAAATTTGTGAGGTGCAAAATTTAAATTTCCACACATATAACTTCCGATTCAAAAATAGCGAAAATAAAGTTTCTATTTTTGATCCGATACGTAAAAAATTTATCATTTTGCAACCCGAAGAATGGGTACGCCAGCATTGCATTCAGTTTTTAATTCAAGAAAAAGGGTATCCTAAATCTTTAATTAATGTTGAAAAGGAACTAATTATAAACTCATTAAAAAAGCGTTATGATATTGTTATTTACAATACAGATGGCAGTATTCATCTCATAGTGGAATGTAAAGCTCCAAAAATAAACATCAATCAAAAAGCATTCGATCAAATAGCACGTTATAATTTAGAGTTAAATGCTACTTTCCTAATGGTAACCAATGGATTAAATCATTATTATTGTCAAATGGATTTTAAAAATGAACGTTATCAGTTTTTAAAGGATATTCCAGAATATATTTCATGAAACTAGCCATTATCATATTAAATTGGAACGGGAAAAAACTATTAGAACAGTTTTTACCATCAGTTATTCAACATTCAAAAGGTGCTGATATTTATGTTGCAGATAATGCATCAACCGATGATTCCATTGCTTTCATTAAATCGAATTATCCTACCATTACAGTTATTCAAAACAAGGAAAACGCAGGTTACGCTAAAGGCTATAATGATGCTTTAAAATCGGTTAATGCTGATGTTTTCTGTCTTTTAAATAGTGATGTAGAAGTTACCCAAAACTGGTTAAATCCAATTTTAAATACTTTTAAAGAAGACACCAATACTGCCGTTATTCAGCCTAAACTACTAGATTATAACAAAAAAGATTATTTTGAATACGCAGGTGCTGCTGGTGGGTTTATTGATAAATATGGTTATCCATACTGTAGAGGTCGAATTTTTAATACTGTAGAAAAAGACTTGGGGCAATACAATGATTCTACCGAAATATTTTGGGCATCAGGAGCCTGTATGTTTATTAAAAGGGATGTATTTAAAGAACTACATGGTTTTGACGAACTTTATTTTGCACATATGGAAGAGATAGATTTATGTTGGCGCGCTAAAAACCTTGGCTATGTTATAAAATATGTTGGCAGCTCTGAAATTTACCATGTAGGTGGTGCTACACTTAAAAATAGCAATCCAAAAAAAACCTTCCTGAATTTTAGAAACAGTCTCTTTACGCTTACTAAAAACGCCAATGGTTTTATTCTAGGAAAAATATTTGTGCGCTTAATTCTCGATGGCATTGCTGCTATAAAATTCTTAATTGAATTTAAACCAAAGCACACTATAGCTATAATAAAAGCACATTTTAGTTATTACTTTTATTTAAATCAAGTTTTAACTCAAAGAAAATCAATAAAAAACAAAATAAAATACTATTCTAGAACATCCATAGTATGCGATTATTTCGTAAATAGAAAAACGGAATACAATAGTTTATAAATCGTTTGTAAAAGTTTTGTTAAAATGTTTAAAACAAGCGATTTTTATATATTTTTGTTAAATACTTTAGAAAATTAATCCTTAAAATAATCATGAAAAAAATCTTATTACTTAGTGTATCTGCAATGCTTTTACTTAGTTCGTGTGTATCGAAAAAATTATTCACAGATCTAGAAGCAAAACAAAAAGAAACTCAAGACTTACTTAATTCTGCAACTGTAAAATTAAACGCTTGTTTAGAAGATAGAGCTTCAGTAACAGCTAGAGCAACAGCATTACAAGAACAAATAGCAGATTTGCGTAAAAGTAATGACAACCTAACTATTTTATCTGCTAAAGGTGCTAGCAATGTTGAAAAAACATTAGAAAGTATCAAAGAAAAAGAGCTTAAAATTACACGTTTACAAGATGCCCTTACCCAAAAGGATAGTGTAACTTTAGCTTTGGTAACAAGCTTAAAACGCGAGGTTGGTATTAACGACCCAGACATTGAAGTAAATGTTGAAAAAGGTGTTGTATTTATTTCAATCGCTGATAAATTATTATTTAAGAGCGGTAGTTATAACGTAACAACTAGAGCAAAAGAAGTTTTAGCTAAAGTTGCAAAAGTTGTAAATAGCAAGCCAGATTTTGAGTGTATGGTGGAAGGTCATACAGATAATGTACCGTACATGAAAGAGCCATTAATTGATAACTGGGACTTGAGTGTAAAACGTTCTACATCTATTATTAGAGTGCTACAAGAGCTTGGTGTTAACCCTCAGCAACTTATTGCGGCAGGTCGCGCCGAATTTGTGCCTTTGGTTGATAATGATACTGCTGGGAATAGAGCAAAAAACAGACGTACACGTATTGTTGTACTTCCAAGAATCGATCAATTTTATGATATGATTGAAAAAGAAATGAAAAACTTAGCAGCTGGTAACAACTAGTAAGTTTTAAAAATTATAATTTAAAAGCTCAACGTTTAGTTGGGCTTTTTTTGTCCCCTGCCTGCCGGTAGGCATTTTACCCAAAGGGCTCAGGATTTATTCGTTGATTTCAATTTTTAAATAATTGAACTCATGAATATAGATATTTCATGACTCGCTTCCTCTTGCCACGGCGATCTCAACCATGCCGTTAAATCATTAAAGCGGGCTTACTAACTCAACTACAAATTTGAAATATCGTTTTAGTTTATTACTTGACTTTGTAAAAAAAATCAGCTAACTTCGTTTAACGTTGTATATAAATCATTAAAACGGATTCATATACTTAATTAGCCTTCATTAGGTCTCCATAGAATAATGATAAATATTATGTGATTTAAAGATTAAAATTATTCTCGAAATTCCTAGTTAAACAGGCGTAAGTATCAATTTAGCTTATTTACTATTTATTCCGTTCGTCTTCTTTCAATATTCATTTCAATTAATTTCCAATTACCATCAATTTTTTGAAATTTTAATTCCGTACTTGAATTATATTTAATTCCATCAACCTCTATTTGTCCATTTAAATGTTCAAGTTTAAATGTGAGTGGCTCAAGACTAATGTTTTTAGATGCTTCTTCATTAGTGGCATATTCTGCAAAATAATCTATGGATGGTCTACCCTCTACATCATACCATCCATTATTATTTGATTGGGATAATCCTAATCGGTCATCCTCATTGAATAGATTTGTGATATTAGCCTCGAAATCTGATTTTTTCCAAGTAGAAGCATCCATAGGTAATCCAAATGCCTTGCCCCAATTGCCATTAAGTGGAAAATTAGTTTGTGCAACAATCCTATCTGTTTCAAGATTTATGAAGGCAGGAAGGTTTTCATTTACAAATGACCTTCTTTCTATATTAAAGACACCCTGATTAATTAGTGCATTTTGATTTCTCTTTATAGCTTCTTGTGTTATTTCTCTACCTCCCTCTCCTTCATCAGGTGTTAGAGCATTAATTAATTTCCAGCCATCGTTCCCCTTTTCAAAAAGCAATCCGTAGTGAATGCTTCTCTCCTTTACCATATAGATAGTTTCATAGTTTTCATTTTCCTCCCTAACATCTTGAAAATATCTCTTCCCTAAAAAATATACCATCAACAAAACCTCTCCGTCATCAAGTTGAACTTGTTCAATATGCTTATAATTTATATCCTGTAGACCCTCACGCAATTCTTTGTTGAAAGGTTGATAGATTAAATGTTGTCCATTAATACTATTTTCCCAAAATTCCATTAATTCTTTGTCTGAAATTTTACTTGATGTTGTAGGTAAATAACTGGCCCTTTTTGGCATTTTAAAATCTAAAAAATTCTTCTCACCTACTATAACTCGGTTAAAAATTGGACCGCCATCCAAAGTAATGGACATATTATCTAAAACTCTAATTTCATTTTCACTTAAAAATACAAGATAATTATTTTTTTTTTTTGGATAGCTATTTGACGTGTATTCCATAACTATAGGGAATTTAGAACTATCTAACTTGTATTCTCCGGAAGAATTAGATCCCCATTGGTTATCATAGCGTTGTCCCTTATAAAAAGTAAAGGTTCCGTCTTCCTTGAATTCCCAATAATCAAAATTCTGATCATTAAGGGCGGTTCCTAACCCATACCATTTACCTATAATGCTCTTGTCTGCCTGAAAAAGAAGTTTTGCGTCATACTCTTTTTTTGAAAGTTGGGAATCAAAATCAGGCTCAATTATAGAATTAAAACTAATAGCAAAGAAGCTAATACCAATAACAATTATAATACCAATAACACTTATAAAGTAATCCAAAAAAATCAATCTAAAACTATTGTCTTTTTTATTTTTTCGCTTTGCAATAGAGCGCCCTATTATAAAACCAATTATTCCACCAATTCCACCAATAATTAATAGCATCACAATAGCAGCTTCTGCCATAAATATTAGCATAATACCCAAAGGCACTAATACAATAAGGCAAATAAGCCCAGAACTAATTATACCAATTAAACATCCAACAAATGGATATATAATATTACGTATTTTTTCAACTCTTGATTTTTCCATTGTATTGTTTTTATTTACACTAATTATAGTTTTCTATATTTTCGGCTTTTACATTAAATACTAAAAAAAACTACTAATAACATTACATATGCTTTTCTCATAAAATGTGATTTAAAAATTAGAATTAATAGCCATAAAGTACACATAGTACTGTTCATTTACTAAAAACGATAATGGATTATGAGAAGTATTACGGTCCGTTGTAAGGTTGGTTGGGTCAAGGTATGGCATTACTAGGTCAAAACAATTTAATAACCCTTCTTTTACTAAAGCTTAAAAAACTGTATTAGGATTTTCTAGGAAATAACGAAAGGCTAACAACGGTTATAATTCATTGTGGCATTGTAACTGAGATGTAAATTAGAACTATATTTAAACTTTAAAATAAATTATGAAACATTCGTTGTCACAGTTTTTGTTTGGCTTAAAAAGTGCCTCAGCACCTTTGCGGTCAGATTTCGGCACAATCGGAATGAAAGCCAAACAAAACTGTCATTCCACAACGAAATCATAACCAATACGTTAAACGAACCTCTCCAAAAATAAAACTAACAACTTTCGAATTAAAATATAAACTAGCACATACATGTGTTAGGGATTGCAGAGGAAATACTTTTTAAAAATGTTGACAATAAAATTTGACGAGAAGTAAAACTTAACAGATTGCCACAGTCGTTCCTCCTTCGCAATGACGTTTAAAAAGATTGTACCGTAAAGCCCGACCTAGGTCCTGAACTAAATTCAGGATATAGGTAACGCCAGAATAAAATTCAAAAATCAGCTCACCCACTTCATCATTAGGGCACAAGCAAATGCAGCATACGTGCCTAATGCATAGCCCAAAACGGCCAACAAAACACCAACAGGAGCTAACGAAGGATGAAAAGCACCAGCAACAACAGGTGCAGAAGCAGCTCCACCAATATTAGCCTTAGACCCTACTGCCAAAAAGAAATATGGTGCTTTAATAATTTTAGCCACTACAAACAATAAGCCTACATGAATAATCATCCAAACAAACCCAATAGCGAACAAACTTATATTATCTACAATCGCATTTAAATTCATTTTCATACCTATAGAAGCTACTAAAATGTAAATAAAAACAGTCCCTATTTTACTTGCTCCTGCCCCTTCATAACTCTTTAATTTGGTAAACGAGAGGATAATACCTACTGTTGTAGCCATAATGATTAACCAGAAAAAGGAACTTCCTAATCCAAAATCAACAAGTACTGGCGCATTTTCTTTTATCCAGACGCTTAAATTATCGCCTACTAAATGGCCAATTGAAGTCACTCCAAAACCAATACCTAAAAGGATTATTAAATCGTTAAAGGAAGGTACTCTAGCCGTTTCTAAACTAAACTTCTCCATCTTATTCTTTAACTCGGTGATTGATGAATTATCAGCCTTAAAATATTTGTCTATTTTATCAGATTTAGCAACGCCTAATAATAAAAAAGCCATCCAAACTTCGGCCACTAAAACATCTACAACAGCCATAATGCTAAAAAGGCTATCGCTAACTTCCCATTGCTCTTTCATAGCTAATTGATTAGCTCCGCCACCTATCCAACTTCCAGCAACAGTAGATAACCCTTTCCATAACGCTGTTCCTTCAACCTCAATTAAAATCTCTGGTGCCACATAATTAAAAAACACAATAGCTAAAGGGCCGCCAATCATAACACCAACAGTAGCAGTCAAAAACATGATTAAAGCTTTATTGCCCAATTTAAAAACGCCTTTTAAATCAATACTCATAGTTAAAAGAACCAATGAAGCAGGTAATAAAAATCTAGAAGACACGTAATATAATTTACTACCACCTATAAACTTTGAATACACTGATGCTTCTATATTATGCGTAATAATATAATCCTTTAAAGTATTTAGATTTGTTACGCCATCTAGATCACCATATAGGGATTGCAAATGTTTTATAGTTGCAGAAACATCGAGCCATTTATCTGCAATTAAACCAACTGAACTCAATACTGAAGGTATAAAATAGCATAGTAAAAGCGCTGGAATAATTCTATAAAATTTTGAAAAGCGAGGTAAACTCGATGTGTAAAATATGAGTGCAAGTGTTACGCACAAAACACCAAAAATTATGGTATCATTAGCAAATAAAGGAATATCACTACTTATTTCTGATATATTCATAGACTATTTTATTTATTCTACTTCAAAAAAACATTATATAATTAAATGTAAATATTAGTTTAAAAAAACTAAAATATTTCCAAATCGCCTTTACCGGCTCTAACAACCACAGGTTCTTCTTCAGATAAATCAATTACCGTAGATGCTTCATTACCGCCATAGCCACCATCAATAACTAAATCCACCAAATTATTCCACTTTTCTAAAATCAATTCGGGATCTGTAGTGTATTCTAAAACTTCATCTTCATCATGGATAGATGTTGATATAATTGGGTTTCCAAGTTGCTTTACAATTTCTAAAGCAATATTATTATTTGGCACTCTAATACCAACGGTTTTTCTTTTTTTAAATGGATTTGGCAATGATTTTGAACCTGGTAAGATAAATGTATAAGGACCAGGTAAAGCCCTTTTTAATATTTTAAAAACAGATGTGTCAATTTGTTTCACGTAATCGCTCAAATTACTCAAATCGCTACAAACAAAAGAAAAGTTAGCCTTTTCTAACTTAATGCCTTTAATTCTCGCTACCTTTTCTAAGGCTTTTAGGTTTGTAATATCACATCCTAAGCCATATACAGTATCTGTGGGATAAATAATTAGTCCTCCTTTTTTTAAGACTTTAACCACCTTGCTAATTTCTTTAGCATTAGGGTTTTCCTCATATATTCTTAAAAATTCAGCCATGGTTTTCTAACTTATAATTAATTTATCCAATTACCTCCAACTTAGCAAAACGTAGCAATAATTTTTTAGCACCTCCATGCTGAAAATTAATCTCAGCTTTTATATCTGCCCCAGCACCTTCTATCTTCATCACTTCACCTGTACCAAACCGAATATGCTTTACAATGTTACCAACAACTAACTTACTATCAAATAAATTAGTATTTCCATTAGTTTTTGCAACCGGTTTTAAGTTTTTAGGTGTTGTAACTTGAAATTTTTCAGGTTCTTTTTTTGCTGTATTCCCCTTTTTATATACGGGTTGTTTTGCTGGTTTGTATCTAATTTTATTTGGTTCAACATCTCCAAAGATTTCAGCAGAAAGCATCGGGTTAAATCGACGTTCTTCAATTGGTGTAACAATATCTAAATACTGTTCGTCTATTTCTTCAATAAAACGGCTAGGTTCAGAATCAATCAGTTTCCCCCAGCGGTATCTTGATAATGCATAAGTTAAATATGCTTGCTTCTCAGCACGCGTTAAGGCCACATAAAATAGGCGTCGCTCCTCCTCTAGTTCGCTACGCGTATTCATACTCATCGCACTAGGAAATAAATCTTCTTCAAGTCCAACCACAAAAACCGTTGGAAACTCTAATCCTTTTGCTAAATGTATCGTCATTAACGCCACATGGTCTGGATCTCCTTTATCGCCATCAATATCTGTTGCCAATGCCACATCTTCTAAAAACTCAGCTAAATTACCAGTGGTATCAGCAATTTCTTTTTGACCTTCAACAAAGTCTTTCATTCCATTTAAAAGCTCTTCAATATTTTCCATTTTAACAACACCTTCTGGCGTGCCATCTTTATTGAATTCTTTAATTATACCTGTAGTTCTTGTAACATGTTCTGCCAACTCAAAAACATCAGCAGTTTGATTTAATACTTGAAAGCTTTCTATAAGCGTAACAAAATTTTGAAGTTTGGTTTTAGTACCAGAGTTAATCTTAACATCGGTTTTATCAATGTTTTTCATCACCTCAAAAATGGTGCGTCCATAACCATTTGCTGATACAATTAATTTATCAACTGTAGTTTGTCCGATGCCACGGGGTGGAAAATTAATAATCCGCTTAAGAGCTTCCTCATCAGCAGGATTAATAATTAAACGCAAATAAGACAATACATCTTTAATTTCCTTGCGTTGATAAAACGATAAACCTCCATAAATTCTATAAGGAATATCTCGCTTTCGCAAAGCATCTTCAATGGAACGTGATTGCGCATTGGTTCTATACAAAATAGCAAAATCACTATTCATTAACTGATCTTGCATTTTATTTTCCCAAATTGTACTCGCGACAAAACGCCCTTCATCACCATCGGTTAACGATCGGTTTACTTTTATTTTTGCACCTTCATCATTGGCTGTCCAGACTATTTTATCAAGCTTTGTTTCGTTTTTGTCAATGATAGAATTTGCTGCATTTACAATGTTTTTTGTAGACCTATAATTTTGCTCCAATCGAAAGACTTTAACATCATCATAATCCTTCTGGAAATTCAAAATATTATTAATATTTGCACCACGAAAGGCATAAATACTTTGGGCATCATCACCCACAACACATATATTTTGAAATTTATCAGATAAGGCTCTCACAATTAAATACTGCGAATGGTTGGTATCCTGATACTCATCAACCAAAATATACCTAAAGCGGTTTTGGTATTTAGCCAGAACTTCAGGAAAACGTGTCAACAACTCATTGGTTTTTAAAAGTAAATCATCAAAATCCATCGCGCCAGCCTTAAAACAACGCTCAACATATTCCTTATAGATATCACCCATTCGCGGACGACGAGCCATAGCATCAGCTTCTTTAAGCTCCGGGTTTTGAAAATAAGCGCGCACCGTAATCAAACTATTTTTATAAGATGAAATTCTTGAGCGTACCTGTTTGTATTTATAAATATCCTTATCAAGATTCAATTCTTTAATAATTGAAGCAATTAATCTATCAGAATCTTGTGTATCATAAATGGTAAAATTACTCGGGTAGCCTATCCTGTCTGCTTCAATACGCAAAATTTTAGCAAATACCGAGTGAAACGTTCCCATCCATAAATTCTTAGCTTCACTAGCACCTACGATACTAGCTATACGGGCTTTCATTTCTTTCGCAGCCTTATTAGTAAACGTAAGCGATAAGATATTAAAGGGATCAATACCTTTACTCATCATATAAGCTATACGGTATGTAAGTACACGTGTTTTACCAGAACCTGCGCCAGCGATAACAATCATGGGGCCATCAACTTGAATAGTAGGCTCTAATTGGGCATCATTTAACTGGCTTAAATACTTTTCCAAATCATCTTCAATTTTATCTCGTGAAATTAACCAATGTTATGCTTTTTTTATACTTGAATTATTAATAATTATAAACAATTTACCGTTACACCATCCTTTAGTAAAATTTGAATATCTTTAACTTCAAAAAATTCATTTTTATATGAAAACCCTCCTTAATCTTTTGATTTTCTTATTCATTTCTATTGCTTTTTCTCAGAATAATTTAGAAAAACAGTACATTGAAATTGAACAGAAAGTTATTGAATGGCGCCGTGATTTTCATCAAAATCCTGAGTTATCTAATAGAGAGTTTAAAACTTCAGAAAAAATTACTAAACATTTAAAATCACTAGGTTTAGACGTACAAACTCATGTGGCACATACAGGTGTGGTTGCCATTTTAAAAGGAAATTCACCAGGAAAAGTGATTGCTTTAAGGGCAGATATTGACGCCCTTCCAGTGACTGAACGTAATGATTTACCATTCAAATCTATTGTCGAAACTGAGTTTCTAGGAACCAACACAGGTGTTGCTCATGCTTGCGGACATGATGCACATACTGCTATTCTTATGGGTGTAGCTGAAATTCTTTCAAAAAATAAAGATAAAATAAAAGGCACTGTTAAATTTATTTTTCAACCTGCCGAAGAAGGTCCACCGCCCGGAGAAGAAGGCGGATCTAAACTCATGATAAAAGAAGGTGTTCTAGAAAACCCAAAAGTAGATGCTATTTTTGGTTTGCATATTCGTTCTGGGGTTGATGTTGGACAAATTCATTACAAACCTGGTGGTGCTATGGCCGCTGTAGAACGCTTCACTATTAAAGTAAAAGGCAAGCAAACTCATGGGTCTGAACCTTGGTTAGGTGTTGACCCTATCCTTATTTCAGCAAAAATTATTGATGGCCTACAAACTATTATTAGTCGTGAATCAGAACTTATTAACGAGGCTGCAGTCATTAGTGTTGGAAAAATTACTAGTGGTGTTCGCTTCAATATTATTCCAGAAAGTGCTGAACTTATAGGTACGGTAAGAACTTTAGATCCTAAAATGAAAATGCATATTATGAAACGTATGCAAGACATGACTGAAACGATAGCTAAAGCTTACGGTGGTGAAGCTAATATTATCTTTGAAAATTTTACAGCAGTAACTTATAATAATCATGATTTAGTATCTAAAATGCTGCCTTCTTTAGAACTCGCAGCTGGAAAAGATAACGTCACACAAATAAAGGCTGAAACGATAGGTGAAGATTTTTCATATTATCAAGAAAAAATACCTGGGTTTTATTTTTATTTGGGCGGAAAACCTAAAAATGCTAATAAACCTCCGCTACACCATACGCCAGATTTCTTAATTGATGAAAGCGGACTACTTTTAGGGGTTAAAACATTCACACAAATAACTTTTGATTTTTTAAATAATTAATATGGATTCAATATTAGATTTTTTATCAAACATAGCTTGGTGGGCATGGATATTACTTTTCTTAGTTCTTGTAGCTATACGCGATATATTTTTTCAAAAGAATCATACAATAAGTCACAACTACCCTATTGTCGGACATTTACGCTATTGGCTTGAAAGTATTGGTCCAGAAATGCGGCAATATTTTGTAGCGAACAATAGAGAAGAGTTACCTTTTAATCGCATCGAGCGTAGTTGGATTTATGCTTCAGCAAAAAAAGAGAACAATTATGAAGGTTTTGGAACGGATAGAGACATTTATGAGCATCAACATATTTTTATAAATAATGCTATGATGCCTTATAAACTTCCTGAAAATCATCCTAATAAAATTGATAAAACCTTTTTACCTTGTGCTAAAGTGATGGGTGAATTTAATAAAAGGAAAAGGCCTTTTAGACCAGCATCAGTAATTAATGTCTCTGCTATGAGTTTTGGCTCACTTTCCGCGAAAGCGATAGAGTCGTTAAACAAAGGAGTGAAAATTGCCGGAGCCTATCATAATACAGGTGAAGGTGGTTTATCACCTTATCACAGTCATGGAGGCGATGTCGTGTTTCATTTCGGAACAGGTTATTTTGGTGTTCGTGCTGAAGATGGCGGATTTTCTATGGAAAAATTATTAAACCTCGTTAATAACAATCCTTTTATTCGAGCTATTGAAGTAAAACTATCACAAGGTGCTAAACCTGGCAAAGGTGGTGTTTTACCGGGTGCCAAAATAACTAAAGAAATAGCTGCCATTCGAGGTGTTGAAGTGGGTAAAGATGTACTTTCTCCGCCAAATCACAAAGCCTTTTCTAATGTACCAGAAATGTTAAATTTCATTGAGAAAATAGCTGAAGCTACAGGCTTACCTGTGGGTATAAAAGCGGCCATTGGTAAACTAGAACAATGGGAAGAATTAGCAGATATCATGATAAAAACGGGGAAAGGTCCAGATTTTATTACTGTTGATGGTGGTGAAGGTGGAACAGGTGCTGCTCCTCCAAGCTTTGCAGACCATGTATCTTTGCCATGGGTTTATGGTTTTAGCGACCTATATAAACTATTTAATCATAAGGGATTATCAGAACGCATTGTTTTTGTAGCTAGTGGTAAATTAGGTTTTCCTGCCAAAGCAGCTATGGCTTTTGCTATGGGTGCAGACTGCATTAATGTGGCCAGAGAAGCGATGATGAGCATTGGTTGTATTCAGGCGCAAGTATGTCATACCAATCGCTGCCCAAGTGGTGTGGCTACACAAAGTAAATGGCTTCAAAATGGCATTGACCCAACTTTAAAATCTGAACGCTTAGCGCAATATTTTAAAACTTTTAGAAAAGAGTTAGTAGAAATTACTCATGCTGCTGGTTATGAACACCCCTGTGAATTTAAAATGAGTGATATTGAAATAAATGTTGACGATCAGCACCTTTCAAAAGAATTAAGCAGAACATATATGTACGAGAAAGCATCTGTGCCATTTAAGAGTATGCAAAATTTAAAAGATTGTTTATATTTGGGAGGGACTGAATAGTTTTCAGTTGCAGTCGCAGTTGTCAGTCTTACTCAATCTCAAAAAAAATTTACATTTTAATAAGCTAAAATTAACACTCTACTCCTCATTTTGAAACTCTTTATAGTTATATTTTAACTTAACATCTTTACTTGAACATATTATTCACAGTCACTAGTATTTAATAATTTCTTGTACAATAAACACAAACCACCTATGTTTGTAATTAAATTATTTTTTTATGGAATTAAGTAGAATTTTTGACCTTTTCTTATTTGCTATTCCTTCAATAATCACTGGAATTATAGCCTATTACTTTTTTAGAGAACACACAAAAAACGAAGATGGCCGTAGACGCTTTTTATTAAAAAAAGACATGCAAGTAAATGCGATGCCACTGCGCCTGCAAGCTTATGAGCGTATGGCTCTTTTTTTAGAACGCATATCGCCATCAAAATTATTAATTAGAATTGCTCCAAACAACTCTAATAAAGCAGATTACGAAACTTTACTTATACAAAGTATAGAGCAAGAGTTTGAACATAATCTATCTCAACAAATATATATTAGCGATAAATGTTGGAGCATCGCAACAACTGCAAAAAATGCTACAATTCAATTAATTAGAAAAGCTAGTATGCTAGAAAAAACGGATACAGCAAATAAGCTGAGAGAAGTTGTTTTAACCGAAATGATGGAACGACGCTCACCGAGTGATGCGGCACTATCATTTATTAAAGAAGAGGTCTCCGATTTATGGTAATTCCTCCATACGTAACTCGTTAGATCGTGCACGTTCGCATTTTTGTTTTGCATAAAAATAGCCTTGTTGCCACCAAGAAGACATCAATTTTTTATTAAAAACCAAAGAGTTTTCAGTAAGTTTTGAAGGTGTATAATATAAATTTAGCTTTACATTTTTGTTTTTTGCAGCCAACTTACCTATTATGATATCACTGCGCTCAACTTGATCCAAAAGATGACCAAACAAGTTTAGCATTAAAGAAAACGGATTCTTACCAAGCACTTTATTATAAGCCATACTTTCAGACTCTAAAATAATAGCATCAATTTCTGTTGCACCTCTCAAAATGGCTTCTCGAATGGGCACAACACAACCAAAGGCTCCGTCGGCGTATTCAAACCCATTCTTCTTCACTAAAGACATAAACGGAATATAATTACAAGAAATCCAAATCCAATCACAAAATTCATCATAACTAAAATCCTTTATAGACTTATATTCAACAATATTTTTAGATAAATTGGAGACTGTAACTACCACATCATCTTTAGTTTGTTTTAAGATTTGATACTCTTCGTAAGTAAAATGTTTTTTCAAGTATCGACGCAAAGCCTTACTCTCACCAAATGTTCGTTTCATTTTAATAAACTGCCACAATGAGTTTAAAAAGTCAATAGATACAAACTCTCTATTTCCTTTTTTACGAACAACAAACGGATTGACGCTAAATATATTTCTTTGATTAACATTAGTGAATACTTTGTGGATTTTATCAATCTTACCTGCCGCTAAATGAGGTATGAGCAGACTACCAGTCGAAGTCCCCAAATACAGATCGTAATCTCTACCCTCTTCCTTAATCAAATACTCAGCAACACCACCTGCATATGCGCCTTTACTACCTCCTCCGGAAATTACTAATGCTTTCATATTAATCTTTAATTTATAAATATAAAGTTATCAATTTAAAATTCACCCAAACCAATCATCAATATTTGTCAACTTGAATTTTAAACCCTTTTTTATGTGTTTTAAAGAAAATATATACAAAAAATGTCATTTCAGACTACTATTAAAAAAAAGAATAATTACTTTAGTATCAGCTATTAATCAAATCTTGTTCATGAGGAAGAATTTCGCTCTTGCCACTATACTCTCCATTATAGTTGGCTTATCTATATTTTCACTTAACAATACTAATATTTTGGATGATGTACTTAACATTAAAAGTACAGAAAGAACACTGAAAATTTTACTACCACCAACAGTAAATTTTACTTTTAACAATAACAATATGTGCGAAGGCACAACTATTGCGTTTGAATCTGATGTTACGGATGGGGTTGGTAATATAGATTATGATTGGGATTTTGGAGATAGTTCTAACTCAACACAAACAAATCCAACACATGTTTTTAATGCACCCAACGGATGCGGTACAACCACTTATAGTGTTAAGTTATTAGTAACTGATGAGAATGGTGATACTGATTCAATTTCATACAATGTTACAGTTTTTGAAAAACCAAATATAGATGTTATAGATATAGATAATCAGTTTGACCCATTTAGTAATTGTGCCTCGGCTTCTCCAAACTTTCTTATCAATGTAGAAAATGAATCGGATAGTTGCATAAGCACTTTTTCTGTTAATTGGGGTGATGGTAATACAGAAAGTAATATTACATTTCCTATCTCACATAATTATTCCCAAATTGGTGTTTATCAAATGACTTTTACGGGTGTTGGGAATAATGGATGCATTGGCACTAAATCTTATCCAGTTAAGAATGTGTCAAATCCAGCAGGAGCAGTTGTGAGTCCAGGAAATACAAATAATTTATGCGCACCTACAGAAGAATTAGGGTTTTCAATTACGAGTTGGGGAGAAAACTCAGACGATACAACATACCAAATAGACTATGGTGACGGAACAATAGTTAGTTATAGCCAAACAGTTTTAAAAGCATCAACTTATTATGACGCAGCCAATCCATCTAATTCAACGAACTTTCCTATTCCACATATCTACCCAGATTCAAGTTGTCCTGGGGGAGGATTCGATATTACGCTAACAATTACCAATGCATGTGATACAACAACAAGTCAGTTGTTAAATATTACGGTATTATCTGATGCCAACCCTGATTTTATTTGGACAGGAAATGAATGTATAAATAATTCTATTTTATTTCAAAGTACAGGAGATTTAGGTTTTGGTCCTAATTGTAATCAAAATGCAATATATGATTGGGATTTTGGAGATGGAAATACAATTACCAATGGTGCTGCAAGTGTAACGCATGTATATAATACAATAGGAACATATGACGTTACCTTAAATGTTGAAATGTATTGTGGTGAAACTACAATTACAAAACAAATCTGTATAGAAGAACCACCCGTTCCAGTTTTTAGTTTAAATACTTACGAAGGATGTTTCCCTCTTTCAAGTTCAGCTACAAATACCACAAGTACAACTAATATGTGTAGTAGTCTTGCCTATTTATGGGAGGTAAATTATACAGCAGCGAATTGTGGTACATTAGAAAATTGGTCTTTTATTGGAGGTACAGATACAACATCAGTGAACCCTCAATTTCAATTTAACGGTGCAGGAATTTATAATATCACTTTAACTGTAACTAATGATTGTGGAGCAGTTACAAGTATTGAACAAAGTGTTTCTGTAAAAAGCCCACCGACAGCTAATATTACGGATATTCCGAATTATTGTGGAGCTACAAGTATATCGCCAAATGCGACTATTGAAATTTGTACAGATAATCCTGCTGAGGTCTCTTATTTATGGAGTTTTCCAGGAGGAATGCCATCTACATCAGGCTTAGCTGTTCCAGGCGTAATAAATTATGTAACTCCTGGTGATTATACAGTTACGTTAGAGGTAACAAATAATTGTGGAAATAGTATTGTTACAGAAAATTTTTCAATTTTTGGTCAACCAGTAATTGATGCTCAACCATTGTCTTCACAAACCCTGTGTCAAAATTCAATTTCTACGGATTTAGAAGTTACAGCCTCCGTTGGAACAGGCTCTCTGTCATATCAATGGTATGTGAATACGATAAACTCCACATCGGGAGGAAATGAAATATTTGGGGCTACAAATTCAACATATACCCCTCCAACTGATACCATCGGAACATTTTACTATTATGCCGTTATTTCTCAAACTTTAGATACAACTTGTAATATTACCTCTGAGATCTCAGAGATAGAAGTGTTATCAGCTCCAACAATTACATTGCAACCAATTGATAGCTCAGTATGTGAGAATGGTACACCAAATACTTTAGAAGTAGTATATGAAAATGGAACAGGAACTGCAACCTATCAATGGTTTGAAAATTCAGTTGACAATAATACTAGTGGAACTGAAATAAGTGGAGAAACAAGTTCTACATATACACCACCAACAGACACAATAGGTACTATTTATTACTATTGTGAAATATCATTTAGTAGTGGAGGTTGTACCGAGATTTATTCAGAAACTGCAATGGTTGAAGTAACTGCTGGGGTGTTTATAACAGTACAACCAGAGTCAAGTCAAGATGTTTGTGTTGGAGGAGTGATAGACACAGCGCTAAGTGTTTCACATTCTGGTGGAACTGGAACTATTACATATCAATGGTTTAGCAATACAACAAATAATAATTTTGGAGGTTTACAAATAGGCGGAGCAACAAACTCAACCTATACACCTCCAAATGCACCAACTGAAGGAACGTACTATTATTATGTAGAGATTACAATTAGTGGAGCTGGATGTTCTGGCGTTGCAAGTGATGTTGCTGTAATAATTGCCATTCTAGACCCAGTAGTTGATACACAACCAATAGTAACACAAACCTTATGTCAAAATGCAACACCAAATAATTTGGTAGTTGTCGCTTCTGGAGGTATTGGTTTATTTGATTATCAATGGTTCGTAAACACAATTGACTCTAACACAGGGGGGGCAGAAATTTCTGGTGAAATATCAGATACATATGTACCTTCAACAAATACAGTTGGAATGCTTTATTATTATGTGGAGATATCACAAGGGTCATCAAACTTAGATTGTTTTGTTGTATCAAATACGTCAGAAGTTGAAATAACACAAGCACCGTCTTTTATCACTCAACCTATGTCAAGTGATATTTGTATAAATGAAGTGGCAAATAATTTAGAAGTTTCTTATGAAAATGGAACTGGAATCCCAATTTATCAATGGTACTCCAATACTACTGATATGAATTCTGGAGGAACTCCAATTACTGGAGCAAATAGCGCTATTTACAGTCCTCCCACGAATAATGTTGGCGGTTTATTTTATTATTGCGAAATTACATTTAGTGTTGGTGGTTGTTTACTTATTGTTTCTAACACCGCTGAGGTTAATATTAGTCAAACACCTGTAATTGTTGATTTTTTTGATGAAGTTTGCAGTGGTTTATTGTTTGAATTTGACCCTTCAACTATTGGAGGAAATATTGTGCCAAGTGGAACAACTTATACTTGGAACCTCTCAAATATTAGTCCGGTTGGATCTATTTCGGGAGCAACTGACTCGACATCACCACAAGTAAATTTTTCTCAAACACTCACAAATCTGACAACATCTGTTGCGGTTGCTACATATGCTGTTACACCTACATCAGGAATTTGCGTAGGAGCAACTTTTGATGTTTCAATAACAGTGAATCCAGGAATTAGTGTGTCAGTCATAATTAATGATAGTAAATGTTACCAAGATGATAACGGATCAATTGATGCAATAATTTCTGGAGGCACACCAATAAGTCCGGGTAATCCATATATAATAAATTGGACTGGCCCAGGTGGTTTTAGCTCTAACAATGCATCAATTTCAAATTTAGAACCTGGTACATATTCACTTTCAATTGAAGATAATTCTAGTTGTACATTTAATATGGATTATGAAGTTTCTGAACCGAATGAATTGATTTTGACAACTGATGCAGTAAATGATATTTCTTGTTTTGGATTTAATGATGGAGAGATTTTGATTTCGATTTCTGGAGGGACATTACCATATACATACTTATGGAAAACAAGTAATGGAAGTGGATTGATTCCGTCAGATGAAGATCAATCGAATCTATCAGAAGGAACTTATGACGTAGAAATTACAGATGCTAATAATTGTGTCATTACTGGTCAATATCAAATTATAGAACCACCGGAACTATTGATAAGTGAAACCCATAATTCATTATTATGCTTTGGAGATTCTAACGGAACAATTACAGTTAATATAGATCAATCTTCCATTCCAGATTATACCTATACAATATCTGGGATAGATTATTTAGGAAATCCTTTCAACACAACCCAAACCCAGCCTGGAACTTCGTTTACGGCAAATAATTTATTAGCAGGAATCTATGATATATTGGTTACAGACATAAATGGTTGTGAAAAAGTTATTAATGCAATTGAAATTCTCCAACCAATAGATATTGTTGTAGATGTAACTAAAGTTAATATCGTATGCTATGGTGATAGCAATGGGTCTATTACTTTAAACGTATCTGGAGGAGTCCCTTCTTATACGTATTTATGGAGTGACCTTGGAAGCGGTCCCGTGAGAACAAATCTATCAGCAGGAATTTATACTGTTACTGTTACAGATCAGAATGATTGTTTTAAAATTATTGATATTGAAATTCTTGGTCCAGAATTTCATATTGAACCAGAAGTCCGAAACATATCATGTTTTGGAGAAGATGATGGATATATCAATTTAAATATTTTTGGGGGTGTATCTCCTATTACAGCTTCTTGGGATGACGATGCTACGGCAGGTGTTGAGAGAAATAATTTACCCCCTGGAACATACACTGTTTTAGTTACTGATAGTGACTCTCCATCTTGTCCTATAAACCAATCCTTTATTATTACTGAACCAAGTCCGATTAGTTCAAGTGGTTTAATTGTGGATGCACTTGATTGCGATATTGTAGAAAGTGGAAGTATAAATTTACAAGTGACAGGTGGTATTTTACCTTTTACTTTTTTATGGAGCAATGGGTTAACAACGCAAGACTTAACTAATATACCTCCTGGTGATTATAGCGTAATAATTACCGATACTAATGGATGTGAAGAAGTAAATTCTTTTACAGTTAATAGATTCCCTGCGCTTGATGTTCTTGTAGACACAATCACTGATTTTAATTGTGAGACAAGAGTGGTAAATCAAATTTTTGAAGCTAAACCAACGGGAGGCGTTCCTCCTTATCAAATAAGATGGTCTAGTGGTGTGGTTAGTGGAGCTAACAATGAATTTATGACCACAGACCAAGAAGGACTTGTATTAATTACAATTTTTGATGGTATAGGTTGTGAGAAGAGTATATCATATGATATTGTTATTCCTGTGTTAGGCGATGCGGACTTCTCATTAACTTCTGAAGCAAATAACACTTTCGGCTTCTACTCCATTGAAGACCCTATTCAATTTACAAATACGGCTATTGGGGATTTTACAAATATTTCTTGGGATTTTGGAGATGGTAATTTTTCGAGCGAATTAGATCCTGTTCATACCTATGTTAATGAAGGCACATACATTGTTTTACAGACAGTGACCTATCCATTTGGATGTGTTTACACCAAACAAATAACTCTAATAGTTGAAAAAGGATATAGTTTAATAATGCCTAACGCATTTACCCCAAACGGTGATACGATGAATGCATATTTTGCACCTGAATCCGTTGCGCTTAATGATATTACATTTAACGTTTATGATACTTGGGGTAGTTTAATTTATTCCGAAAAAGGTGAGAACATAAAAGGGTGGAATGGTAAAATAAATGATGCTGAAGCAGAAAATGGTAATTATTATTTCACACTATCAGCAAAAACATTTTATGGCAAAACCATTACAAAGAAAGGTGCCTTTGTATCCATTAAATAAGTAAGTAACAAGATGAAAATAAGACTATCTATAATTATAATTTTGTGCTGCTTATCGTTTAAAGCACAAGCACAAGACCCTGTTTTTTCACAATATTTTTTAGTCCCTGAAACTTTAAACCCTGGGTTTTCTGGATTTGAAGATGCCTCCTATTTTGGTTTAATTCACAGAACACAATGGCCTAGTCTAGATTTAAGGGTAGATACTGAATATGCCTTTTTTAATTCTTGGATAGAAGATGTTGGCGGCATTGGATTTAGTATTTTGAATCAGCATGAAAGCAACACAAAATACAATCATCTACAAGGGAATATTAATTTTGCTTATCATGTTCAACTAGCCAATGAATGGTTCTTTAGACCTGCCATTGAAGTAGGCTTTGGAACAAAATCATTTAACTTCGGAAATCTGGTGTTATCCGATCAAATTAATATTAATTCTGGAACCATAAATTCAACATCCTCTGATCCTTTTGCTATAAATGCCAATCGGAATATAAGTTTTATTGATTTTACTGCTGGGTTCGTTTTCGATAAAAAAAACACGAGTAACGATACCGACTTGTGGCTAGGAGCTACGGTAAAACATTTAAATAAACCCAACATTTCATTTACTGAAAACGGCAATGTGCCTTTGGATATTTTTTATTCATTGCATGCCAGCTATAAGTTTCCTTATTTCGACTATAACGATATGCTTATTTCAGCAAATTATATGCAGCAAGGCGAATATAACAGACTAGATATTAGCACAATAGTAAAATTAGAAAAACTCATGTTAGGTGCTACAGCTGTTACTAATCCTTCCAAAAATAATGCAAATAGTCACTTATTAACTTCAATAAATGCTTTTGTAGGATTAGAATTCGAACAACTACGTTTTGGTTTTTCTTATGATATAAATACTACAGATATTGGAAGAACCGATGGTGTTTACGAACTTTCCATCACCTATTTAGCAGGTTGTTTAATTTGTAGAAGTCCAACTAGTTTAGAAAGAAGAAAATAATTACGTCATGGCGAGGAGTTTCGATAATTATCGAATAACGTGGCGATCTTTCTAATTTAACTGAGATTTTTTTAACAAACAGATGCTCACGCTTCGTTCAGAATAACGGAAAGCATTGAACTCATTGCCTAGTTTTAAGCGTTTCCTTGGCATATTTTGAAAACCGCCAATTGTGATGTGTGGTAGCTTGTTTTAAATTTTCTTCGCAATTCTCAGCACAAGCACTTATCCAAAGTAAATGTTTAAAAGCATTCTCTCTAATTTCAAAACCGTATTTAGGACTCGTATAATCCGTTAATTCATTAAAGTAAGCCACTTGATTCTCAAACTCAAAGTCTTCGCTTAATAACACCAATGCCAACCAAAGTATTCTAACATTTTTATCATTAAAGCCTTCAATACTTTTTGTTTGGTCTAAATACTTGTTTTGCTCTTCAGGGAAACTATTCCACAAACCAAACAAAGCTGCTTGCATAGTTATGTAAGATTTATCACCTAAAAGGGTTTCGTAATCTGTTTTTAATTCTAAAGGTACTTTAGATAGCGATTGGGCCGCGGCTTGTCGAAGTTTTAAATCATTGGACTTCAACGCTTTTTTTATAATATTATAGTCAACATCCTGAATCATTTTTTTTGAAAACAAATTAGATTTAACTCTCGGATACG
>Ga0213868_10001271_pt1 | contig 24331 bp, 14 predicted proteins | sample PICome_9_FD_160087 | JGI IMG/M metagenome (GOLD analysis project Ga0213868, IMG submission 160087) | Coastal seawater microbial communities near Pivers Island, North Carolina, United States - PICO127 | ecosystem: Environmental > Aquatic > Marine > Coastal | place: USA: North Carolina... | reverse complement strand
CTCATAGGAACCCCCAACACAAAACGGCGAAGAACCTCAAGAGAGGAATGACGCCAAGATAACGACGCTGCTTTCGTCAACATTTCTCACATTCTCGTTCTATATACCTCTCTCATTTCAAACAAGTAGATCCTATTTAGCATTACAAACAACATTCATAATATGAAACAAACCATTTCTAGTATAATCACTCTCTTTTTTGCTTTACTCGTACTTATGATTCAAGTACATGGATTCGCACCCGTTTTCAAGACTTCGGTGGCTCGCAGAGAAGGAACATCTCTTTACTTTTTTGGCCAACCAAAGGATGACGGTAGTCCCGGAGATTACGTTTGCAAAGATTGTGGTTATGTCTTTACCAAAGGCCCGGCTGCATGGGCTGCGTTGGATAAGGATACATACAAGTGCCCACCTTGTGGAGGTCAGTGAAACCTGAGTTGAATTTTATTTGTGTGTGTAATGTCACTTAACCCATCATCACTCATACAACAATATATAATATAAACAGCACCTAAATTTAGATTCAAGAAAGTTCCCAAGGGAAGTGCTAGCGGAAAAGTTGAAGTAAAGAAAAGTTGGTTTGGAAAGTAAATAGAATGCATAATATTTTGTTATAAAATGGAACTTAATGATACAAATGATGACATTGAAGCGATACCACTCGATCCACAATCTGATAGTTTGGAAGCAAAGCTACGAAAACCATATATTTCCACGTCAACGATAATGAAGCTTCCATCGTCTCCTTTTGTAAGCGGAGGATTGCCAAATGTGACACAAGAACCAGAGGTTCCAATCGTAAAATCCTTTTCTATCAAAAAGCCAAAGGAGCCTCCTCCTCCCATTCCTAGTCTTCCTCTTTCCAAATCACACAATTGACTGTAATAATTCTCACCAGTCCAACGATAAAAGTGGAGAGATTTGCTACATTGTTCCTCCTTTAGTTCTTCTTTCAAGTCAGGGTTCGACGCGAACAGAAATGTTTGACCACCACCAAAAAATGTGTTAGACGTTTGATAAGATCCATCTTTGTTTACTCCACCCCATAAGGTATCTGCGTAACCACCCAGAATATCACCATCGGAAGTCTTGATCACGACCAGGCTATGCTTGAAAGATTTACACTTATTGAACATTGTAAAAAAGTAATCTCCATCTCTTCGTAATGAGTAAGCTCTTGTCCACGTCATGAGGCGACACGAAGGTGGAAGTCCAACTCTATGAATGTCTCTCATTTGCTCCTCTGACAATATTGGTGGACATGATTCTATTTCATCATCCGATTCAAACTCAATTTCATCCTCACTACTGCATGAAAAGGAAATATGATAGTCACAACTTTCCCTGCTCCTCCGAACTTTCACATTACTTCGGGCTGGGGTGGGCAAATTAGATGTGTCATGTTTCGGTATATCGACACCTAATGGTGAAAATATCGCAAGTCCAATATCTCCTTTCCATATTCTAGCTAAATTCTTCGAAATATAATATTCTTCGTGTTCAGTTTGCACTCGTTTTGCTGCAAATTTGTATGCTATCCGATCCGACTTTCGTTTTCTCTTCACGTAACGACTGAAGAATCCTAGTCCAAAGTTGCATTCATACTCATCATCGCTATGATCATGATCATGATCATGTTCACTATCTCCATTTTCATCAAAATCTGAACTTATACTAAGATAAAGTGGAACGTTACTTTCATTCCCTACTCCATGAGCATTGAAGGGTTTGCATTGTGTCGATTCGGTCCGAATTTGTCCTTTCTTGTTTGCATCGTCCATAGAGCTATCACTATCGCATTGGATGGAATACTCCCAATAGGACTCCGATATCGTGCTTGAATCATCCACTCGTTGTTGTGTGCATGTCATTTTAAAAATACAATAAATACCACACTCACTTTCTCCCTTTGATTTCTTGATGATGTACTCGTCTAATTTTTTAGGCGATGCAAGAAAAAAGCGATGCTTTCGTTAAAATATTAGTCCAAAGTGTATGGTTAGTACATGTTAATCGTTTTCTGATTTCTGAGAACTATTGAAAATTCCATCGGTTCTCTTATCAATTCATTTGAAAATAATATGGCCGTTGAGGAAGATTACTCTACAGACTTTGACAGTGTCAACGATACCTCGTCAATTCAGAATAATGACAAAAAGAAGGCCAATAGGATCACTCAAGGTGCGGCTATAGCTGGAGGGATCACTGGTCTAGTCATCGCAGGGCCTGTATTAGCAATCGTAGGAGCTGCGGGTGCGGCAGTAGTGGCATCTCAAAACAAGGGAATGGCGGGTAAAATAGCAAGAGCTTCTGGTGACGTTGTCGTGACGGCTGGAGATTCTGCAAAACACTTTGATGAAAAACATCATGTCGTCGACAAGACAAAAGTAGTTGCTGGAAAAGTAGTCGATACAACTGTGCCAGTTGTACAAAAGACAGGAAATATGGTGCAGCGATGGTTCCAAAAGAAGTGACTTGAGAAGTTTTTGTCGAATTCATTTCTATATAAGTAATTAATTGTACATGCATAATGGTGTAACATTATTAAAAAGACTAAGTAAATATACACAACTACTTCATAATCACGTCATTGCGTAAAAGACTGACATGAGCTATCAGTTCCCTTAACTAAATAACCACAGGAGGAGCACCATCGGGAACTCCAGTAGAAGAAATCCATACCGCACGATAGGTACTGTAATCCGTTGTATGTCTCATCATTTGCGATATTCCTAAGCAAGGGCAATAAGCTGCTACACAGCAATCTTCCATGCCTCCACAACACTGATGAGGAATTTGATACTTTCTACGAATGGTTCGCCTGATGATGAAAACAAGAATGAAGATAATGAAACTATATCCCGTTGCAGCAAGCTTGCCAATAGTAAGATCTGAATATGGTTCGCAAAAGATATTTTCATCACAAAGTATGAAAACAGCAATGGTCAAAACAAAAAGAAAGAAGAAAGTAAGCTTTGAGTGGAATTTGGATGTTTGGGTTCCGATTATGGATAGATTTAACCGAGTCATCACTTGAGCGATAGCAACTGTGATTAGTGGAAAATTCTTGGATAAGTGAGAGATGTTCAAGACGTTACTCTTCACAAAAAGAAATGGAAAACAAATCTCTAGATACTGACCCAAGGGGAAACAAGCTGAACATACAAGGCTCGGATGGCAACAGCCTTGTGAACAGCAGCTACATAAATCATCTCTCCAATGCCCCATAAGAATTGGCATAGTTGCGGGAGAGCTTTGGGAACTTTCATTCTCGACCACTTCTGCTCTAATTACATGCTGAACTACAGGTGCTTCGACGTCATTATCAGAAAAGAAACTTCGACTCTCGTCCTCAATCGGAGCTGTGAGAGGAGGAAGAAGAGGCTCATTCAGCTCATTTTCAGTTTTCCCTTTCATCGTGTCCAGTTTTGTCCAGTTTTCAATGTTGTTTGTTGCCGATGCTTGTCTTCTGTCGTGTTCGAAATGAGACTTGAGACTTGAAATTTTGAGTTTTGAGTGATGCGAAATACTTGTTATTGATCCTATAGTTTTCTCTAAACGTATTAAAAATCGCCAAAGTCCAAAACAAAGAACCAAGAAAATGAGATGTCAATTACGAGTACATATTACATCAATCCTATCAAAAATTGATAAAAGTGTTCGCTCAACATGGGTTCTAAGGCTTCAACAACAGTGCCTGACAAATGCACACTCCTCATAATTGACGTTCAAAATGATTTTCACTCAAACGGATCCTTGGCAGTGAAGGGCGCTGATGAAGATGCGGAACGAATCGCACAGTTCATCCGAAAATCCATTCAACCTGGATCTTCCATTCAGCTTGATCGAATTGTTGCCACTTTGGACTCTCATCATCTTCTTCATATAGCCAATCCTCAATTCTGGGTGGCAAATGATAATGTCACTCATCCGGATCCATTTACTCTCATCACATCTGAGGATGTAAAGAATGGAAAATGGAGTCCTCGTTCAGATTTAAGAATTAGCCACGATTTAGTGGATGCAAGCTTAATGAAAGATTCTCCTGATTTATTCCATGCAGATGGTTCTTTAGACCTAACGAAGTATTGTATTGAGTACACTAGACGTTTAGAGGATTCTAGTAGACTTACTCTTTGCATCTGGCCTCCTCATTGTTTGATTGGAAGTCGAGGACATAATGTTGTTGATATTGTACGGGATGCAATGGATGAATGGACTTCAAAAACTGGTCGAAGTGTGGATTATGTCATGAAGGGTACCAATCTGTTGACAGAGATGTATTCGGCGCTGAAAGCAGAAGTTGTCATATCCAAGGATACTGATTTGAATCAAGACTTGTTATCATTGCTGAAGGAGTCTGACAAGATTTATGTGTGTGGTCAAGCCCTATCTCATTGTGTAAACCATACTGTGCGTGATCTACTGGCCAACATGAAAGGATCAGAAAACAAAGTATGTCTTTTGGGTGACTGTTGTTCACCAGTAACTTCATTTGAAAAGGATGGTCAAGAATTTGTTCATTTTCTGAAAGAAATAGGAGCGAATGTGGAACATTCTAATGTGATCCATTGAGTCTAACGTCCTACATGAATCGTTGAGAGTTAGTTGACTGGTTGAGAGGGAAACGAATTGAATGAATCTGTTTTGGGACTGAATTGAATCATGAATAGTTGTAATAGTAAACTGTTTTCCTCCTTCTTATTATATCAAAGGATAAGCAGTTTGATTGTATCTTTCTTCCCTAAATCATTTACAATTGCATTAAGTGTGGGCACTAATGTTCGTCATTTTGATAATTGTAGTATCTATCTCTCTAGAGAGAAGCTTAATAAAGAAATTGTGACCGCTCGATGGAGCAAAGCATGTTTCATAATAATGCTCATGTTGGTATTACTCAAAGGCCGGGGCCCAATTTTCGATGATGATCAGCACTGCTCTCTTTTTCACATTTCTCGATTTAGGAATAACAATGTGAATCAACTAATTAGTCATGAAACTTGTTGTCATTGAATGAAGCGCGTTACATTGCTTGAATTTAGACATCCGACATCCGTGTTTGAACTTTCATAGTTTATCATTTCTATCGAAGTTATCGTTATTTTTGTTTCTGGATTTTTTGCACCAAGGTCACCAGTCACCAGTCACAAGTCACAAACGCCCACACGAAACACCGTACAAGTGAACGTCCTTTATCGAGAACATCTATTGTCAGTTCTGAAAGCAGATAAATAAGTCTTCAGCTATATAATCATGGCGTCTTCTGGAGGTACCAGTGTGAGAACACTTCAGCAGCTCGATCGATTGGTCAGTGCTTCTTCACCCTCCGATGCTCTGGAATCTATTCAGGTTCTTACTGCTTCACTGCACGATATTTTCAAATCGGATGAAGAAGATAAAGAGGAGAAAATTCTAGCATTTTTATCAGCGTGCTATGAAAATGCCGACTTCATGGCCTCTCTCTGTTCGCTTCTTAGTGACGGAACGATGAGATCAGCATCGAGTAGTGGCTCCTCGATGATTGTTGACGATGGAGATTCGGCTGCATGTTCATTCCTGTCCGCTGTGTTAGAGTCTTTGGATTTGAAACCAAAAGATCAGACAGAGAAGAAACATGGAAGAAACCAAATCAAGTCTTTTTATCAAGAAAGACAAAATCATTTGAAAAAAATGTTGAGCTCCCCAAATGATGGTGCGATTGTGCATGCACTTGTGGATCTTTTATCCCCTGGTCATCATGATAGCAATTCTGATTCAGGCATTTCACTTTCGAAGAGAAATAATCTTTATGCTCAAACACAAGCACTGAAAATCGTATCCTCGTTAATATCAATATTGCCGACGTTGATTCACTCGCACATACTATCGGCGCCTGATGGACTCAACCGAATCCTTGATCTTCTTCATAACAGTACAACAGAAGAGTCCATTAGGAACGAGGCTATTTTACTATGTACATCTATGGCCAAGACTAATGCTGGATGCGCAAGACTCATGATTTTTGGAGAAGCATACGAAAAAGTACTTCAGATTGCAGAGAGCGAAATTTCACATGATAACCAAGTATCTTCGGCGTCCGTCCAGGTCATTGTTGACTGCTTCAACCTGGCAATAGAATTGACGAAGCAAGATGAAATGGGCTCTGAAGTTTTCTTGGGGAGTAAGAGCTTAGTTACGATATTGATAAAGTTTCTAGACTTGAGGACGGGAGAAAAGTTTGTTTATCCAGAAATTTTAGGTGCTCCAAGTGGATCGCACGAGGACGAAGTGGATGATTTGGATGACATATTGAACAACGGAAAGAAAGTCAAAACAGTTGATGAAATAGAGCAGCGTGTTGTCAAGATCCCTTACCTCACAGTTTATGAGAGTACCGCTATTCTTGCTGCACTAGAGCTTCTACGTGTATTGATTGTCGGGGATGAGAGTATTTTAACAGGAAAATCTGATGATGAAGATATTATAGTTCTTTATGAAAAGAAGCGCTCTAGACAACAGACTATTCTCTCTTATGATATCCTTTCTAGGTTGGTCATCGATATGGCATTATACACATTGCCTCCACCGGACTCCCCATCATCAGTTTACGTTAGCGCTGTTCCTTTACACGAAGATCAACTGAAAGCACTTGATGTTTTCGCAGCATTATCACTTGACTGCGGGGATGAACTACAGCATACAATTTTGAATAAGGAAGGGATCTATTTACACGCTGGTGTTTTGGACCGTCTGATGTATCTAGTGTGCACAGGTGATGGCGCAAATAGACCTGCAAAAGATGCAGATGAAATCAGTATGTATTCATTAGGAGTACTGAGATGTCTACTAAGTGCAAAAGAAGCATCAATCATGGTGATGCACACGCTAGCACCTCCGATTGATGATCAGGGACCAGACGCACCACCCGTTTTTCAAAAACTAGTCAACACTTTGGCGGAAAATCTGTACTGCTTAATTGATCCAAATGTCGCCAAGGATTTGGATAATAATGAAATTGATCGAATAAATAGGATGATAATAGGTTCTGCGGGGGCTTTGGGAATTTTCCTAACAAACGGTGCCGGTGATACCACTCGTGAAATGCTTTTGCGTGTCCCTGTTCCTCCTCCCCCGAAAGCGGATGAGAATTCAAGTGTGGAGAGTCATAGAACGCCAATGATTGATTGTATGCTTGCATATTTTGAACAGTCACTTCAAGATTCCAGAGTATCACAAAAATCTAGTGCGGTTCTTTCGGCGTTACTCCGTTTGTTTGTAGAATGGATTCCTTCGGCGCCCAATGTTATTTCAGCAATATTTTCAGCGTCAAGCAGTATTTCATTCAGTGCATTACTACAAAAGAAAGTCGAAAAAGGAAAGCCCCCAATCGTCCAATCGCTCTCAGCTCTGTTTTTGGGGTTGTGTCTGGAATATATGAATCCGGAAAATGAAATTGGAGGTTGGACCAGTGCAAGCATAGTAAATATGATAAGTAATGGTATGGGAATCAGAAAATTTACCCAGATTCTTGAAAGTCTGAAGATGCCTTTGCTTTCAAATGATGGTGCTGCAGTTCCTCCTTGGACCTGTTCTCCTGCCGAACGAAGTCACTTTATGAAATGGTACACAGAAAACGTCAATATTGTCAGAAAGAGGACAGTACAAGAGCTAACTGTCGTAGCTAATAACCACGATGATTCTGATAATGAAGATACGGATCAGTTACACAAAGCATTCCCCCTCAAAGATCAAAAAAGCATCTACAAACTCGTATCAGAACAGAACTCGGAAATAGAATCGTTACGTAGGAAACTCGCTGATTCTGAAAATAAGCAGAAATTACAATCTTCAAAGCTGAAAATCTTTCAAAAGCGATTGGAGGCGAACCCATCTCAGTTGGACGATATGTTGAATGAACTTACCACAAAAATTTCAGATCTAGAGTCGCAAAATAGAAATCTGAAAAATGATTCAATCAGTCTAGAGATGCAGCATGAAAAAGAATTAAAATCTAAGGCTGAAGAGATACATTTAATTCAAGAGAACATAAAGATCCTCGAATTAGAAAAGAAAGTAATTTTGGAGGAACATATATCTACCCAAAAAGAGCTGGAAGGGCTCAGTTCCTCATATACTAATCTAGAGGAAGAGTATAACAATATATCCAAGAATGGCTCAATTAAAGAAGAAGTGATCGCTGTATCTTCCTATCGAAAAGTTGAAGAGGAAAATCTTAAACTGAAACATGATGTTCATGCAGCGAACGAATGGATGCGCAAGGCTGTACTAAAAATGGATGAATTGAAAAGACGTAATCAGTCACTGGAGTCTGAATTAAACGTGTCAAAGTCTGCATACACACAATATGTGAATGATATTGGATCCGAAATTGATTCACTGAGATCACAGCTTGCGTCTCAAAATGGACAAATGGAAATAATGTCTACAGAGCGAGATAGCCTCACACATCAGATGGAAGAGCTAAAGGCCAAGCTCACAGCGGCAGAAATTGAGATCAATGAAAAAGGAGATTCAGTAGATGGCGCAGTAGTTTCAGAGCTCAACGATAAGATCATTAGCCTAGAGATGAAACTAGAAAAGCAAGATACAACTTTCGAAGACACATTAAGAGAACTTCGTTCTAGCTTAATTGCAAAGGATGGGAGGTTAATTGAATTAGAACAGAAGTTAGAGGATGCCCAAGAACTTGTTATTGCGTCCGAAATGAATGAAAGTAGAAACAGTGAAATTCTGAATCTTGAAGATGACGTGAAGAAATTGACAGAGGCAAACAAAGCAGCTCAGCAATGGATGGCAAACGCTGTCAAACATCACAACAGTCTGAAAAATCAACTTGATGATGCGAAACGTAAAATTGATGTTTTGGAAAATGAGCAGTGTGTTGAAACAAACTTAACCAAGCTTCAAGAAGAGCTTCATCTGATAACAACTGAAAGGAATCATGCATTGGAGAGAATTCGACAACTTGAACCACTGAAAGAAGAAATAGAAATCCTTCGAAATGAACATCTAGTTCAGTTGCGCGAGTGGAAGGACGAGAAAGAATATCTTGAAGCAGCTTTATCAGAAAAAAATGAGTTAATATCTAATCTTGAGAGCAAAACATTGCAAAGCGCCGTGTCTTCAGCATCATCTTCAACAAGAGAGGAAAGTGAGTCTTTTTCTTTGCAATTGGCCGATTTTCAAAGGCTTCGAGATGAAAATGAAATTCTAATTTCAGAACGAGTGGATCATTTGGCAGCCATTGACGACATGAAAATTCGTCTCACTGAATTCCAATCTTGGACTGAAACCGCTCAACACCGAATTGATGATCTTGAAGCAGAAAAGGAATTTATTGAAAGAGAACTTATGGAATTAAGATTGAAAAAGTCAGCGGATGAAAACCAAGATTTTGATGCACATGAAGATCTAGTCGCTTCAAGTAAAGCACGTGACACCAACGAAAGCAGTGAGTCGTCACAGCAATGCTTAATTAACAGTAATACGAACGACCTTGAAGAGAAAGACGGATCTAAAGCGTCGCAACAAACTGATCCGGTAAATGACGTCCATCCTATTCTGAACGATGGGATGTCACCAAATGATAAAGTTTCTGAATTGGAAGCTGAATTGTCACGACTTCAAATTCATATGGAAGAAAAAGACGATCAGATTAATAAGATGCATAAGGATCTTGAAGAATCACAACGTGCCAGAGATGATTTTCACAATTCTGAAATGGTGGTGCTTCGTGATAAGCTCCAACTACTAGAGAATAAGTACCAAGGAATACTAGAAGAAAATGCATCCCTTGAAAATAAAAGTTCTGATTTAATTAGAGAAGTCGGTCGCATTCATGAGGTTGAGGCGATGCTTGTGAAGAAAGAAACAGAGGTATCCGAACTTTGTTTAGAAGTAGAAGATGCCCGGAATTCTATTTCAAAGCTGAAGGATGAATATGAAAATAATTCGAAGCATTCGCAGGATAAGATCAAAGATCTAGAATTGGAAGTTTGTAATTTGCACGCAACGATTCAAAATCAGGAAGACGAAACAGTAACAGCCATCTCCCAATGGGAAACACGATGTCAAGAACTTGAGGAAGAGATTGAGACATTACAGACCGAAAATAATTCGAATCAAGATGCTTTAGCCGCTATATCTGAATGGGAGTCAAGATGTTCTGAACTTGAAGATGAAATAAATCGTTTGATTTCCGAGCAAAACTCGTCAAGACAAGAAGAACTTGAACAAGAAATTGAGGAACTGAAATCGACAATAACACTCCTTCAAGTTGAAGCAAATGGTGCAATCTCAAAATGGGAAGAAAGGAGCACAGAAATGGAAGAGGAAATACAGCGTCTTACGTTGAAATGTTCAGAGGTGGAAAGTCTTCGTCAACAACTCACTTCTGCGAATGAAGTGTTGGTATCTGATAAAGCTTTAATAAAAGAACTGATGATTAATGTTGATGTTGAGAGAGAAAACGTGTCAACTGTTCAAAAAGAAAAGGACGACGCAGAAATCATATACAAATCTCACATTGAAGATCTTGAAAGGGCGATTGCATCACATGAACAAGAAAGTCTATTCTTGCAATCTCAGATAGATGATCGGGATGATTTAGTTGAAAGAGTGAATCAGCAAGTTCTGGATTTAACGAAAGAGGTTGATGATATCAGAACTCAATCAGAAGAAGTAGTTCGGGAGTGGCAAGGTAAGATTTATCACAATAAATATTGCTTCGTTCTCATTATGACGAGTTTCTAAGACATTTACGAATTCAATAGAAAATAGCAACCATCAGGAAGAAACAATATCTGATCTACGAAGGACTATTGAATCACAAAATGAGCAAGCAGTGGTAGCAATCCAACAATGGGAGTCTAGATGCGACGCTTTATATCAGAAAATAGAAGAATTAGAATTGGAACTTGAAGATTACGAGACAAATCAAGCTATCGGAACGCTTAAACATCAGTTAGACACCCGAACTGAAGAGCTATGTAAGCTGAAGCTTGCGTTTGACAACATAGTCATTAAGGAGAAAAAACTCACTGAAGACTTGCAAATATCACAGCAGTCATGTGCTAACCTTCAGAGTATTCGCGACGAACGTGATAATCTTTTGTCTGGAAAGCGATCCATGGAGGATGAAATAGAAAGGTTGCATTCTGCTATTTCCGAACTAGAACAAACTCATCAAGACCAGAATAAGCTGATTCAAGAAATGAAAGACGCTCAAGCTACAAACGAACGCGCTCTAAAAGAGGAAAGAGAAGGTAATAAAATACTGAAAGAAGAATTTAAAAAGTTAAGGGACGATTTTGCACTTGTTTTAGGTCACAACGAGCAAGATCCATTTGGCTTCCATGTTGAAAAAGTTACGTCAAGTGCTGCGATTAATATTATGGAAAAAGAGCGAAAAGAAATCAATTCATTACGAAAAAGCCTGAGGAATTTGCAAGAAGAACTGAACAGTTCTCACCAGAAAAATCGAGAGGTTCAGATCAAATTGTCTGACACTCTTCAACTTCTGACGTCGTATGAGAAAGAAATCTGTAGTGTAAAGTCTGAAATAGAAATTCTGCAGCTTACGCTTGAAAGCGAAAACCGGGATCACCTTAAACAACGATCTGAACTCGAACAAAGAATAAGGCACTTGGAAAAAGATCGTCACAAACTCAATTCCAGTTACATTGCAAACATTGAAAATCTCAGGAATGATTTATCGTCTGTAAAGGCTGAAAGGGATCGCCTCATATATGCTCTCGAAGAAAGTGAACGTATGAATTCGACTTGGGTATATAACTCATCAATATCGTCTGAAGCGGCGCCTACCAATCATATTGAAGCTGAATTATCTAATTTTTCTGCAGAGAAGTCAAAGCTCTTAATGACATTGTCAAAACAGTCTTCTTCTGTTGAAAAACGGATACGCAGCGCTCTAAGTGGAGATTTCCATGGTGATGATGTACGTAAATCTGAATTTACTTCTTTACAAGACCAATTCGAAAAGGTAAATATTGAATACGAAAAGGCTAAATCTCGCAATAATGAGCTATTATCACTAGTCCAAGATGCAAACAAGCTGAAATATGAAAACGAACGCCTGGAACAAGAGGTAGATGATCTTTTACAAGAAAAGTCACGTATAGAATCTGCTTTCACCCAAAAATTGTCGTCTTCCAAAGATAAGTTCGCCGAGCTGGAAAATCGATACAACGAATTACAAACGAACTTCAGAGAATTGCAACGCGTCCAGAAGCTTAAAGGATCTTTATCTGTAGATGTTGAAAAAGATGACATTGTTGTTTCTGACACGGATCAACAGTCCTATATTGATGGACTCAATACCGAGTTAAAACAATCTAAATCATTGTATCAAGATCTTTGGATGGAACATGAAGATTTACTTGCGCTTTTAGCGCAACAAGATTGCGAAAAGAGATGTCTAGAGGAAGCATTAGTGAAGTCTGAGGGCCATGAAGCACTTGACCGAGTCATGTCATCTGTACAGTTAAAGCTTCAGAATGAATTGGGTATATCGTGATATTCAACAGCTTATAATTACATACAAGAGCTACGACTGCAGAATTTTCATAAATATTCCGCCCCTAGGCACTATATAACTTTGTCCCTCTTTCACACAAGCTCCAAAGTATCCTTTCTTAATCGCTTTTAAATCGCATACATCTTTCACCCCATCAATATTGTATATGTCTCGAGTGTATTCCATCAAAGCTGGCATATCAGATATTCGTCGTGAATTGATCTTGAACAGTAACCTATAAACCTCATCGAACCGCATCAATACACAAAATAGACGTATATCTGGAGCTGTAAGTGTTCCTCCGCATAAGAATCCGTATCTCTTAACGATTTTCTCGACTTTGTCTAGCGTTGTAGTTACGTGATCAATTGCATCTGAGTATTCATCTTGGCCGGTTGATTGGCTGCATCTATAAATTGCAACGCACAATTCCTTTTCAAGCCAACTATCAATAGAGTCAATATCAACTTTACCATGTGATTGATATATGTCTATATCCGGTCTTGAAGCTACTGCATTGAACTCAGAATTCAAGATTCGCATTATTTCATTTGCTTTATCACTGATGATCATATTTCTACGAGAGTCCCAAAGAATCGGAACCTTCCTATTCCTGAAACCATGCGGAAAATTTGTAAAGAATTCCTTGAATTCGCTGGAATAATGATCACACGAATTATCTATCGAGATGGACCAACAGCTAGTATCACTAGTCATAGGCCTATCTATTTGTTCATCAAAACCAAGTGGGTCCCAAGAGCAAGGAACACGAGTAACACTTATCGATTTTTCTAGTCCTTTCAAGGCCCGGGTAATCAGAACTCGATGAGACCATGGACATGCTTCATATACAAGTAAATGGTATCTGTTTTGATCCATAGCGAAAATTTGTAGTTTGGTACGCTCGCTGATATTTGCGTTCTGAAAACCTTCTTCTGAAGAATCGTCAGTGCTAAGCTGGTCATCTGTTATACCAGATGAAGCTACTGAATTCGATTCGCCGCTGAAACTCAAGTGCATATTCTTAGCTTGATCAATTAAAAGTCTAGCTTTTGATATCTTATCTTGAGTTGTAGGCTTGACATCCTTAAATCTTACAGTATTCGAATTTGTTTTTGAATCTATATCCTGCCGACTAGTGGAGTTATGAACATTTGACGCTGACACTGTGCTTTCTGTTACTACCGTTGCTTTTGTGCATATGGAACTAGCATCTACTTTCATCCCATTTCTGACTGGCGAAACATCGCTGTGGTTATCATCTGACTCGTAATTGTGAATTCTTTCTTCATATGAATCATCAGTCCTATCTTCGCTAGTGAAATCACCGAAAGAACTCATTGAGATAATAGATGAGTCGTTACTGCTTTTACCCAAAGAATGGAAATCAGCTTCACTCATGCATTCTAAAGCAGACTTGAATTGGTTTTCGATATGGCTGGTATGTGCCAACATTAAATCTTCCGAATATTCATCATTTAGAAGACATCTTTTGTCCTCAATCTCTTGAAGTGAATCTATGGTTAGAGCTAATTCAGATGCCTCCTGTCTCAGTCTTAATTCCTCAAGGTAAACTTCGTATGTAATTCCATTAGTGGAGTGCTCAAGCTTCTTTCTCAATTCGCGGATAGACTTCATAGCGCGCCGCTTCATTTTACTTCGTCGATAAGATTTCTTTTTCTCTAGTTTTCTTTCTATTGATTTGATTTGTTTCAAGAGTTCCTTTTCCTTCTTACGCTTTTCTTTTTCTACCGCCGCTTCGCCCACTCCTTTTGCATTGTAAACCATCTCGAAACCATTTGTGTTCAACTCTTCCCTCAGTGGTAATGAGGGAGATTCTTTACATCCAGTAATAGCAAATACAATATCTACTGCCCTTGGATCTGCTCGCATCTTTTCTTCTCTTTGAAAATTGTCAACTTTCTTTTTTGTGATTGGAAAAATGAGTTTCCGTTAGACCGATCATTTTAGCATTAGCCTCATATCGCTAAATACCTTTACGGTCTTTTAGATGAAAAATTCTGTCTTTCACACCACGGGGGGTTCAAAACACTCTTTTCGCCGCACTCATCTCGTTATTCATGTGTGGCTTGCGTTTTATGAGTTCATAGCATAAAAATGAAAAACATAATATAATTGTTCGGATTATATGTGATAAAGAAACGCTATTGTTTTTTTCAAAGATGACCAAATTAATATTACCAAACCAATTCAATGAGCATAGGAAAGTGAAAAAATACGTGGATATTATTGCTCAAATGATAAGCAGCATTAAAGATCTTTAAGCTTTTTAATATAAAAAATAATGAAATCATTGATGAGATTAAATTATAGTGAATTTATACATCTAGCTTTCCACTGACCATCTTTCAGGCACTGGTCTTCCATGTCTTTTTTCTGAAAGCGTCATTGCTCTCTGGTTTTCCAACTCCAAATAGAAGCTCAAAGAGATTCATTCAACTCTTGATGTCACAGCTTTGATTAAAAGGCGTTTTTTTACCCTGACCAATTACCATGAGTGGGTGAATTCATTTTATCCCGATTTGTACAATATTCTCATTCGCAAACTCTGGGAAGAAGAACATTCCTCATCTTTGTAACAAAGTGAATAAAATTTTCCATCATTTCGAACTTCATTGACACATTCCACCCTCCATCGGTACAAAGTTAGGTATATAGCCATAATCAATCAATTGGAACCCAAGAACTCCAATTCCAACGGTTATGGCAAGGAAACTAAGGCCTTCTGCCAAACCTAGCAGTCCCTTTGGGCCCGCTGGAAGTCCACTACCTGTTCTTACTTTTGTGTATAAGGAGAAGGCAGCGATCGCAGTTACTCCAAGATAACTAATCCCTTCAGCAGCTCCAATTAGTCCAAATGGACCTGCAGGCAAACCACAACCATTCGTTTTCAAAACATATTCTGAAACCAATACAATCATTCCCATTTTCGTGCCAATAGTTCCAAGAACTAATTGTTCGGTATCACTGAGTGGTTGTGTAAAAGCTTCCTCGTCCTGCTTAAAATCTTTTGATAGACAAAGTGACTGTTGTTTCGTAAGAAGTTGATCCGATGCTCTCGGAACCATTTTGGTGACCACTGTAACTGGACAAAATGCATCAATTGATAGGAACGTGCATGTAAGGTGCCAAATTAAGAAAAGAATACAAACTTTCATCATTTGTTTTTCACGAGGGGGAAGATGTAAGTTGTATCAAATGATTCATCGTCTGTTGTGTTCCATTTTCTACAAAACGATTACCGATTACGTGTTATGTACACATGTATCAATATCAGCAATGAAAGTACTAACATGTACAAAATAAGCAGATGTGCGATATATGACTCAACGGACACGGGACACCGGGGACAACGGACGAGTTCCTCATTTTTTCCTCTTTGTTTTCATTATTCCGCAATCAACTTTAGTAAAGAACACGATGCCTAGATCTGATCTAGTGGATATTATTTTCACAATCACCGGTTGTAGCAAACCACCTTCACTGCCATTGCGAGAAGAGCTCAATTCCAATGGATTTGAGATAGTTTACAATGCAAAAGGTGTATGTAAGGACGCTGTTGCCGCAAAAGAAAGAAAAGAGGCGCTGTTGGAAAAGATCAAAACTATTGAATACAAGCTTGAAAATAAGAAATCATATAGGCGATCAAAGAAAAAGATGACGGCTTTGAACACAATAAGAGAAATTAAGGCTAAGTTAGAAGCTGCAGATACAGCGGTTGATAGTAAAACATACCTTGACCAACTTTCACGTGTGCCACCGGCGAAAACTGTATCTACGGAGGAAGAAAACACAGAAAAAATGAATTATAAGGAGACGTTTGAAGACAAACAATCTTTTATCCAAATAAGTTTTCAATCATGTAAAGAGCAGGATGTGTCACTCAAAGGCTTTGAGGTTGATGAACAAGAAATGTTATCCTTAGCAAGCATTAACCATGACGACATTGAAGATGACATTAGCAAAGTTTTGGAATGCATGGATGAAGATGAGTACATTTCTTCTGATGATGAGAGTGGTGATAGTTTTACTCTTGATTCAAATTTGATAAAGGAACAATTTGAATCCGATCATAATCCAGGAAACATCGTAGTCGGTAATCATTCATCTAGCAGCAAGAAAAAGAACGATTTTGATTTCGATAAGACAGAATCAAATGAAAGCGAAGATGATAACATCAGTGTTAAATGGGAACATGTCAACATTGACACACGTTTCGAGAATAAAAGGGCGATATCGCGTACACCAGGAATCGAAAGCATCACCTACTACTATACTTCACCCGATGCTGGACCAACAAAATCAAAAACAGTCCGATTCAAGAACGTGAAACCTACTACTGAAGAGGCTCTAGAAAAATGCAGAGCACTAACACAACAAGTTCGGATCATGCAATTAAGTTTCAGTATGGAAAACAACTCAGTTGATTCGTCCACTGTATCCAGCGATGAAGGCTTCGAAGCAATAATTGCAAAGGCAAGTGATGATGTAATGCTTGATAGGCTTTTAGAGTTTTCGATCAATGGTGACATGGATCGATCCCATGCTTCCACATTATCTTTAACGGATGATCAATTTGAAGAAGATGATAGCATTACAGATTCATGTGAATCCACATTCGCCAAAATACCTTTGACCAAATGCCAGATATTGGCTGAAAAAAGAAATGAATTTCGTAAAAACATGAAGAAACAAGGAATGGAAGAAAATGGTAATCAAATACTTTATAAGGGCTATCAGAGGGGGTCTCATGATTAAAAAATATTCATATAACAGTTTTTTTATTGCTCGAATGAATCACTCTAGGGTCATTTTCAAAGCTGTATTCCGCCACCAAAACAAGAATTGATTTGAGCAATTGATTGATACACTTTCTTCAAAAGAAGTTTTCGCTTCTGCAGCCCAATTCCAGTTAATCCAGCAGTTGCAGTTTCACTTTTGCACATGGATACTAGTCTTGAGAGTAAATGGCTAGTTTCTTTCTTCACGTCCGATCGATCACCATGTAGTAATGTAAGTGTATTAAGCATTCTAAACATTGTATTTTGGCACATTTGAGTGATATCATGGCCTTCATCGTCATGGACAATATTAGCAGGGACCCCAACTGGCCCGATAATAAAGAAGAAATTGTAAACTAACACAGATACTGCTTGATAAGCAAGACGTGTTGATATTGAGACATCTTGTGATCCAAATATAGCGACACTTAAAGCAAAATCGGCGATTCGTAGTCTTTCTACTACATTCGGACTTTTGCTTTCCATCATTTTGAAAAGATAAATAGATTCGTTAGATACGTCCGTATACTGTACGATCCAATCTATAAGAGTATCAGGTAGCCCCTGTTTTACAATAGACGAGATCAATCCTCTTCTTCTGGCAAGAATAACCGATAACATTGACAATATAAGTTGGCATGAAATGCGCTCCTCTTCATTCGACATAACTGCTCCACTAAGAAGTGCCAAAAAACAGTGGACTATTAAAGTATCTCGAGATATGAAATACTCCGCAGCGATAGAATCAGAAATATCGGAATTTAGAACAAGCGCTTCGTTGGTCAGCAGCGCTCGTTGAAGTACGACCAGGATTATTCTTCGCAAGCTATCGTGCTTCCATACCTTCAAATTGCATTTGAGAAGTATAAGAGGGTCGCAAACTAAGTTATGGTACGTCATAAATTCACAAAATTCTTCGTTGGATGATAACATTGCTTTAGCTACAGCAATGTCAACGGAAATGTATGGCATTATACCTCTACAATTCAAAAATAGCGCTTCAACGGATTGACTGAATTTGCGATTCCCTACTAGGATGTCATGAATGGCTTGAGTCAATTCTTTAAGGATGGCGCGACTTTCTACCTTAGACGCTGTCGACGAAACGAGGCAACAGTCTGATATTTGAACTCGTACATACGGGCAAGATTTATTTATAAGGGCATGTAACACTTCACAAGGACCTGTACCCTCAGCATATGCTTTTTCTACGATCCATTTTACGGGAAAGATTATGGGGTGAATGGAAAAAGGCGATTTGGGATTGACTTCTAAAAAGTGAAATGCGTAGATGAGCTGAAGGACCAACTGACGCCATCGGCTCTGGTAGTCGTCTTTCAATTCCTCGGCACAGTTCACCACATAACGACAGTTCATTTCGATAGTCAAAGGAAGAACTGCAGGAATCATTTGAGAATCTGACTTGGTTAACAAAGCAACGGCTTGAAAAAGAAGTTCTTCTATGCCATGTTGCTCATAAAAAAGGTTGCACCGATTCGCATCACGCAGTAGCGCTTTTACGATGATACAAAAATCATGATCACAACCACCTTGGCTGGCTCGTAAAAGGGTCGGAACGTCGAATGTATCGATAATATCTCCCATGGGACGTGTAAGGTTCTTTTTCATTGCATCAACCGTTTTTACAATCAAAGATTGAATGTGCTCGGTGGGATCCAAAACATAGTTTTTTCCTGTTAAAATTCCCAAACTTGAACGATACAGATCATTATTTGAACTATTTAGAATCATATCTTCCACTGATGCCATGAATTCTTTACTCTTTTGTGATCTTATAAATAGAGTGTTTCTTATGGCCTCGCAAAATTGTTCTGTACAATTTGGCTTTAAAAATATAGTTGTATAGCATATGACGAAACAAGTGGTAAACACAACTTGTAAAGAGTTGTCGTCGGGATCTGAGCAAGGTATTGCCGAAGTACCCCGTGGTTCCGGATTTCTCAAGTTTAGTATTCCCATTAATTCAGAAAAAGATGTTAGCAGAAAATCTGCTTTGATCAAAGAACCGACCTGGTGAATGTAAAGACCAAGAACTTGAAGTATCATGCACGCTTTACCTGGTATCCAATTTTGTTGGATTGTCTGAATCATTTGAAATAACACATTTTCTATCTGATCCCTAAATTCAGCATCTGTTTTCAAGGATTCTACGATCCAAGAATTATGCTTTTCATTCCGACTAATATCGCAAATACTTCGTTTCCTCCGAATGTGCTGTCTAAAGAACAATGGTGATTGAGATAAAACATTCGTTGTGTTTTTAGTCTTTCTGACAGTAGATTGTACAAGATCTGCAAAAACCATGGATAGAACCATATCAGGACTGTCGTTCACCAATAAATTGAGCATCAAGCCTGGCATGACCTCTGCAACTTGTAATTCAGAAACAATGTGAAGACATTCTCGATTAGAAAGTAATGCAATTGAGCGTAAAGATGCTGTACATGTTTCCATAATACTACGTTTTGTATGAACCTCTAAATCACTGCTCATCGAAACAATTTTGAACGCATGGATACATCCTCGAACAAGAGAATGAGTTGTATTTGGATGATTCGCAGCTAAACGTTTTATAATGTGAGCACATTGAGGAATATTAGAACGACATAGAGCGGATGATAAGTGTTCATGACGAATGGCTGGTATACAACTTGATAAGGCTGTGATGATGGCTGACAAGTCTCTTTCTACGGCCAAAGATGAACTTAATGTCGTTTCAGCGAGGGTTGCATCTGAATTGATTGGTAATACTACTCCATTGGAGGATCCATTGGAAGATTTACTTATGGAATCATCTTTGGCTTCATGCTCTTCCATATAGTGAAATCTATCGTTCGATGGAGTACTGTCTTGTTCAACATGAATTAATAGTGGTTTCAAGGATGATGACATCAATTGTATAAGTTCGATGAATGTACTTTGGACTGCTTCAAATAATGTATCTTCATCAATATCTTTAGCATCTTCTTGTCTTTTACGTTTCAGAGATGATGTGTCTGTTTCAATGGCACTCTTTGTCATTTCGTTGTCAGTCACCATGGTATCATTATCTTTTTCTTCTCCACCCTCATCATCATTATCAACCTCATTCAGTTCTGATGAGAGCATCATATCTTGTGATTGGGTATAATTATGACTACTAGACAAGTATTCATCGTCATTTGACTTTAGTCCAGCTAATTCTAGTTTCAAAGTATCCCAACCAGAAAGTCCAATCGATGTCTCTGTTGCGACGACTCCTTTCACTAGGACAAGTTCTTGATCAAGATTGTCAGTAGTTAAATCCTTCAAATATCCATCTTTGAACGAAAACAAACATGACTTCTTTGACAATGATCGAACTTTCGAAATCGATTTTGAAACTTTGGATGCTAATTTATTAGTAAGCACATCTACATCCTCAGTGGACGAATGTCGAACGATAATACGCTCTAATAATTCGACGATGGCATCTATATACGCCTGATTCCAATTATCATCACCATTTAATTCCTTGTGTACGTTGGAATCATGAGAGGTTGAAATGGGTGTGATTGAAGAAAGATTCTGTGATGACGACAACAGACGAAGATACAGGGGCAATCGAAGTTCCTGTTCTTCCTTGTCGACGGAATGACTCAATGCTTCTATCAAATTCCCACTGGCTATTAGATCATGAGTATTCAATTCCATATCCATGAGTATCTTTCGCTCTAGAGAGAACAGATAGGCTCTTCTTCTTTCTTCTCTTTCTCCTTGACTTGATGATTACGAATAGTCGATTGTCGAGATTTGATGGAGAGAAATTAGGATCCGTGTGAGAAGGTTAATGCTTTTTAAAAATTCACATGATCATGATCATGGATCCCTAACATACAACAACAGTCACAAACAAAAGCAAGAACCGCACCAACTCCTACACGCATTCATTTTCATTGAAGGATCATGGCCAAACAGTACAATAGAATCTCATCAGAGGATCCAAGCAAAGTCACAACACCAGCTGAAACTAGCACTGCTAGGAATCGTCGTGTTGCTGCTGCTAGCAATACCAGTACAAATACAAATGCAATGAGTAGTCATCATCACCAAAACAAGAAGCACATTATGGAAAGAATCTCTGAAAAAGTTCAAGCATGTACGTATCAAATGAAATGAAATGAATAGTTGACTTGTAATGATTTAATTCGTTACTATTCACTAAACTCACATCATTCTATCGTTTCATTTCCTTTTTGAAAACATATGCAATCATACACACACTCATACAATCATATATAGTCCTTTGGGTTGGTTTCACAATATTCATTGCAAGAGTGACAGACACTCCAAACGTTATTCTATCTTCTTCCGAACCCATTCGATCACTTTTACATATTGCCATTACTCAACTTACTATCAACTTTTTACTCATGGTGTACTTGAGTGTGTACCTTTCAAAAGTGAAAGGGTTGAAAGATTCTGAGGCATGGAACATATACTGTCCTAGAATCATAAAATTTATGACGATGAATGGTATTATATCTGTCTACACTTTAACGAGAAGTCTTTGGCCGGTTTGGGGATTTTTGACTCCTTTGGTGCTGTCTATAGAATTCGTTGGATTGTTGTTTGCAACGCATTTTATTCCAGCCTTGTAATTGTTTTTTATTTTGATGGATTGGTTGGATGAAAAAGCTCAATAACTTTGAATATGTTTGGGATTACTGAAGGTAGTGTTGTACCCTAAATTAAATTCAAATATTTACGCATCTACCAACCGAACAATGGTTCCCCTGAAACAAACAAACAACAAAACCCACAACACTCAACCTCTTTTTTTCTCTCAATACATTTACCAGTACACACACATATACATTATATTAATTATACATATACCATTCAAAAACCATAGGAATGGACAATTTCAACAATAGTTTCCCTTCAGGCCTCTTGTCCAGTGGTTCATCTGTAGGATCCTCAGACAATCACAAGTTTGGAGGTTCTATTGGTACTACTAGTAGTAACAGCAACATATTCCATCTCGGCATGTCCCTTGGAGTTGTCGGTGGTGGCACGTCGTCAAATACTAATGGCGCTGGTGTCTCCATGAATCCTCAGCAACAGGCGCAGTCATCCAATATGCTAAATATGAACATGTCCGGTGGAACCAATATGAGCCATATCCCATCCAGCAGCAGTGTCGGCGGCGGCGGTAGTAGTACTACTAATCATAATCCAAACGCACAAAGTACCATTGACGAACTGTTACCACTCGTGATGCAACTGAATAATCCAGATCAACGTGAAGGTGTACTACTCGAACTATCCAAAAAGAGGGAATCCTTCAATGACCTAGCACCCATCCTATGGCACACGGTAGGCACTGTGTCCGCTCTCTTACAAGAAATCGTATCCATCTACCCCCTCCTTTCCCCACCAACACTCACGGCACATGCATCCAATAGAGTATGTAATGCATTAGCTCTGCTTCAATGTGTTGCCAGTCATCAAGATACTAGGTCTTTGTTCTTAGCTGCTCATATTCCCCTCTATCTCTATCCATTCCTTAACACGCAATCGAAATCACGTCCCTTTGAATACCTCCGACTGACTAGTCTAGGAGTGATTGGAGCATTGGTCAAAATGGACGATCCAGATGTTATTAATTTCTTGCTTCAGACTGAAATCATTCCACTTTGTTTGAGAATTATGGAAACTGGATCTGAGTTGAGTAAGACTGTAGCTACATTTATTGTGCAAAAGATTTTATTGGATGAGATTGGATTGAGTTATGTTTGTGCTACGGCGGAGAGATTTTATGCAGTCAGTCAGGTGTTGAATAATATGATTGGACTTTTGATTCAAGCGCCAAGTGTAAGGTTATTGAAACATATTGTGAGATGTTATCTGAGATTGAGTGATAATTTGAGGGCGAGAGAAGCGTTGAAGCAATGTTTGCCGATGAGTTTGAGGGATGACACCTTTGCCAAAGCTTTGAGAGACGATGTGACTGTCAAGAAATGGTTAAGTCAGTTGTTGAATGTTGTGGGACCTCCTATTGAAGGTTCTGGTAATGTTGGTATGACCGGAGCTCCGGTTGGAAATGCATTGAATCGTTTTAGCAATTAGTATCATTAGGAAAATGGTGTTCTACGTTGCAAGGGGTGGCAGAAACTAAATTTACTACTTTTTTATATAAAGGTTTTATTATATCAAGAGACTTAATCCCGATAACATCGCAAAGATGAGCAACTTCAAACTAGATGAAAAATACTGTACTCCACCAAACAATACCCCAGGAATACCAGCAGCGATTGCGCTTGTTGTTAATAAAGCAGTTAACGACTTTGCGAGAGATTTTCCTCCTCGTCTAGAGTCAACCTCTTCTTTCAGTACCATACACAAACCACCAGCCAACAGAGTTCTTGACAATTCCGCCCATTGAAGTCCAATGGTTTGAAGTACTGGCAAAGGTGCCACTGATAAAGATTTCGATAGGAAACAAGTCATGTAATGTGGAATCAATACATTTTTCAACATTCCAAAGCCTCTAAGGAATGCAACAATCGAACCAGTCATATACAAAGAACTCATCATCCTTCCTTTGAATTCTAATGTCAAATCAGCAGGGCGGAACATGCACTTGAAGGTATCGATAAGGGTATGAGTCATATCCTTGACTTTTGAATTCAGACCTGAATTTGATTCCTTTATCCAACCAGATAGTGCAATCAACAAATTATGAGTATTGATAATGAAACCTCCCATACCAAAGAATGGTGCAGACGATGCATTCAAATTACTGAATAAGTTCATAATACCAAAAGAAAAGAGCAAAAGGTGCAATTTTCGTCTTGTAGCTTCGTTCTGTATCTCATCATCAAAATTCACATCTCCATCCTTTGTGTTTAGACTATACGATAATATCCAAGCCAATCCTGCAGATAGAATAAATCCACTTGCCAACATGGCGGTGGGGGCAATAGTATCGAAACTTAGTCTACCGTTACTC
>Ga0213868_10001269_pt1 | contig 24333 bp, 20 predicted proteins | sample PICome_9_FD_160087 | JGI IMG/M metagenome (GOLD analysis project Ga0213868, IMG submission 160087) | Coastal seawater microbial communities near Pivers Island, North Carolina, United States - PICO127 | ecosystem: Environmental > Aquatic > Marine > Coastal | place: USA: North Carolina... | reverse complement strand
CCACTCCTCAAGCGTTTATTCTTTCAGAGTACCCGCGAGTTTATGCCTGGGTTGAGGTGGTGGAAGACTTGTCTGGTTATCTGGTGTCAGACGATGATTGGTTGGATATCGATAACTCGCCTGATACGTTAAAAAACATCCTTGCGGAAGTGGGGAGAATCTATGCGCCGTATCTTATCGGCAATGCGAAAGCGGTCATGGAAAAGGCAGAAAAGCTAAAAATGGAGTTGGATGGCAGACCCTGGGAACAAACTCCTTTTGCCTATCAAGCTAAATGCTTGCAGTGGTTGCGTGAGGCTTATGCTGCGCTCAATGACGGCGATCGTGAGCGGGTAGATAACGTCTTAGCGGGTACGGGAGTTTTGCAATTGTTCGAGCGTTAAAAGTCGGTTACCTGAATATTTGAGGTCGGGGTAATATCTATATGGCAATATTTATTGGTGTTACGTCAGTGGCCAATAGGTAGAGACAACCTTTCATGATCGGTTCAGCTTGAAGTCTTTTCGTAGAATAAGAACACGGAGATAAACGAATTCGACTGCAAAAATCTGACCTCACATGCCGGCAGATCAGCATCATGACAGACATTGACCATCTAAAGGATTACCACGTCAGTGGGGCGTAAATTTGACTGCACATCAGCAATTACCACACTTGACCGTTCTTCAGAAAATGTGGTTTATTTCCCTTATCTTCCTTATCTTCCACCATATCCCTGATGTCTTTTACGTAATCTGGCTGCATATTTCGAACCGAATTTATTACACCACAATCTAATTGATTCGTGAGTGACTATTATTCCGCGTTGAGCCAACAAATCTTCAATATCTCGGTGGCTGAGGTTGAATCGAAAGTAGAGCCACACTGCATATTGGATGATTTCAGCTGGAAATCGATATCGTTTGTACATTTTGGAATTATTCATTGGAGGATTATCACCGAATGGCCGTTAACTTGGCAGTACCCACTTGGTCAGATTCTTCCCTAAGATTCTAAGACGAGGTCATATAGTACTTAACCAACCGCTCTGTAATCTCCCACGTCATCTTTGAACCCTTCACCGCAAAGACAACTTCACCCGGGCCGAAAGTTTCTACGACGCCATCTGCATTCGTGATGGTCAATGCTCCCGACACAATCGTCATCATTTCGTTGACGGGATAGCTCAGCACGTCAAACTTGCACGGCGGGCATTCCCAAATACCCGATGAAACGGAACCATCTTCTGCTTCATAAAAACTCATCGTAGTCTCATCGGTCGCGCCCGACGTGAAAGATGCTTTGGGAGCGAGTCTTGAAGGCTTCTTTTCACCAGCTAGGTTTGGGTCAATTTTGAACGTGTTATGGATCATTGTAGTTCTCCAGAAAGAGTTTCAGTCAATTTACTGAGTCTGCTCCTCAACAGCTCGGTGCGCAGCATCAAATGCAGCATTCATCAATGGTGCCACTTCAGAGTCGGTATTGGCGATGGAAATACGGCCGAATTGTTTGCGCCCAACTTCATGAGGCGCTTGGCCTTCTGCCCATTCCGGGTCATCAAGACCTTGATACCAATATGCATAGCCATGAGGAATACGATTTACGGTGATCGCTTTAACATCACGTTCGTGATCAAAACCATTCTTACCCAACATTGACTGAAGCTGCTCACGAATTTCCTTTTCGTAGCTCTCGAAGGTCGTTGCATAGACGCGATGACGGCCAACTTTTAGAAGGTCTCGAGTCGTGCCTTCTCGACCATCCGCGGGGGACGGAGAACTCATCATAAAAATTACCATTGGATCATCAGGGCTTCGCGGTGGCTCATAACCGCCAGTGGTCATGGTTGGCGCAGCTGCCACCCATTGAAACGAATCGTAAGGACACTGGGTTATCGTTGCGCCGAGTTTCGAGAAGGCTCGACCGTTGTCGATGAGCACATTGGCGTAGACAAAAGGAACACGCACGCCATACGAGAGTCCTTGCTTCTGAGCTTCATTCATCTCCGGACATAGGTGAGGAATCACATTGTTGTTGCAGGCGAGCACGCATCGAGTTGCGGTAACTCTGAGGGGCTTTCCGTGTTGCACATAATCCACCTCCACTTTATCCCCCACTTCCCGAACACCGACTGCCGTGCTGTTCAGGCGAAGCCGCGTTGATTCACCGGCAACATCCAAAGCAGAATAGTCAAACTGCGCTATGGCAACATCTTCGAGCCCTTTCATGTGGGGAGCAACAGCGGGGATTAGTTTCTGCACGATGAGCCGCGCCACGGAGGCATTACCATCTGGAAACATTCTGACATCGCCGGTTAAGCTATCTATAAATGTTGCGCCAACCGAATCGACAAAATCAGCGAGCCAACCCATAGCACGAAGCCCGGGCGAACCAGAAAGTATCGCTTCGAGCACGGTGTGGTTCCATCCCGAAGGGCCATTCAATATGACGAGATGCGCATCCAAGATGGGGATGGTGGTCTTCGAAAGACCAACACAATCAAACAGAAACTGGTTATAACTCGTAGTATTCACGTACTCCCACTTCTCCGTCACAGACAGCCCATCAAGAAAATCTTTTTCCCCACCGAAGAAAGCAATAAGTGCCTCTTGTTGATCTCCAGATATAGGGAGCGCAGCGACGGCACTTTGATAATCACCTCTACCGTGGAAAAATTTTAGCCAATGGCCACCAATAGTTCTGTGGCTGTCACCATCCGGCACTGTTAACCCAATATCAGCACCGAACTTGCCGCCAAGGATATAGTCATCAGGCGTATCAGCACCCATTTGTGCAATGGCTTCGTCGTCAATACCCATATCGATCAACAGGCTGCCTGCGACATCACCATAGTTACCTGGGCTATCTAAGTTTTGCGCACCTCCGAGGCTGAGCAGCATCCTATCTTTATAGTGAAATTCGTTACGCTTGGCATGACCGCCGAAGTCGTCATGGTTATCCAGAACAAGAATACGGGCTTCTGGACCAACTTTTTTGCGGTAGTACCAGGCCGCCGCCAGTCCACTCATACCTGCACCTACTACGACGAGATTATAATGCTCATCTAGAGTTTGGTAAGTTTTTGGTTTTTGTCCTTGCCAAGACAAGGCATGGGCGACCTCAAATGAACCGTCGTGACTGCCACGCATACCTGTCAGCGTTGGAGGGTAATAGTCGGGAGTGACATTTGGTGTGTTACTCAGTGTGGTATTAGATGTGCTAGCCCAAACATTACCAGCGTATAGGTTTAACACGCTACCACCCGCACCTATTGCCATTCCGTTTAGCAGGTCGCGCCTGGTTATTTTCTTAGTCATTTTGTCCACCCTCCTCTATCTATGCTCTTATTCCACTCTTCTTTCAAATTTTACTTTACCTGTCGTGTGACAGGTTATATCATACAGCATTGCCTGTCACATGACAGTCTTCTTGAACAAAAACGCGTGAATAAAACTGCATGAATGAACGTCGAACCGAAATATTGATAGCGGCCATTGGCCTTATAGCCGATGAAGGTTACGCAAGCCTTAGCATGCGCGCATTGGCTCGCGTAGTCGGTATGAAGCTCGGCTCCCTGCAATATCATTTTCGCAGCTCAGATGAATTGCTTAAGGCAATTGTTGGCTTTGTTTCCGCTTCTTATGACGAGTCTTTCGCTGAACTCAGACAAAACACTAAGCAGAACCCCAGACAGAATAAGGCCCACCCGAGCCTAGAGGAAATCGTCACTTTCGTAATAGACGACAAGGTTGGCGCAAACATTGTCAGTGACAAGCTGTGGCCTCAACTATGGGCCATGCAGCAGGTGGAGCCCTTGGTGTCAGATCTGGTGGAAAATATCTATTCAACCTATCTGAAAGTGCTCGAACAAGCCTTGCGGAATGTGGGGGCATCGGCGCCGAGGGCAGAAGCACTCCTTCTAATGTCCATGCTAGAAGGTTCGACCATTTTTCTTGGCGAGGGCAGACGCTGGCAGAAGGACCGCAAAGCAGTTCGTCGTTCCGTCCTTGAATACATTGAACATCGATACGGTGAAACAACATCATGAACCAGGTACTTGATTCCCAGATAAAAACCTTCGGGTTCTGGTCCGCCATCATTGCAATCGTAACAACGGTCGTCTCATTTGTACTGCCTTTGGATGTCCCGGAGGGATACAGTGCTGCCAATGCTGACCGCGTTGCGTGGCTGGTCGAAAACCGAAACGCCTTCGTTGCTGGATGGGTCAACCAGATAATCTCGATGCTTAGTCTTTCTGCTGTGTTGTTTTGTGGGGCCTGGCTTGCCGGAACCAAAAACCCAATCAGAGGGATTCTCGCCGCCGGTTTCGTCGCAATGGCAACCATGGCTTTCTTCATTCCTAAGTTCATTGCAATATGGACGATCCCCTTTTTAGCGGAAGCGATCTCAACAGGAGGCGCGGGCGCCGAGATGGCAAGCAGCCTACTGCCTATCCTTAATGTCTCTATTCCGTTTTCTCTATACACCTCTTTCGACTATCTCGGCTTTTGGCTCTACTCCCTTTACGCCCTAGTGGCAGCTGGGTTGTTGTATGAAGGGAACTTGATCACAAAGCTCTCGTCAATCACCCTTGGGCTATTCGGTGTTCTCTATCAAATACTGTTACTAGCGTTGCTGACTGGTGGGATAGCCGCTGCAGAAATTGAAACCTGGTTTCTCGGCGTTGCTCTATTGTTAGTACTGCATGTAGTTCTTATGGTGATTGTATTTAAGAAAACCGAGGCTAAGAAAACATGACCATAGAAACCGGCAGATCAGCATCATGACAGACATTGACCATCTAAAGGATTACCACGTCAGTGGGGCGTAAATTTGACTGCACATCAGCAATTACCACACTTGACCGTTCTTCAGAAAATGTGGTTTATTTCCCTTATCTTCATCGGCCCTGATCAAGGTGTTCATGCAGGCGCTGCCTGGCAAGGTGAGCGAAACCAGGCCGCGCTCGACGGGCTTGCCGGTGTTGCCGCGCGGGCCCAGGGAGCAGGTCAATGATGCAGATATGGCGCCGGCGTCTGGTGCCGGCGAACCGGCGCTCAATATGGATCACGGCGTGTTTATGAAACTTGAGCGCGATCTTCGGGCTGGCGTGCTGGAAAAGTTCATTGCGGCTTTCAACAAAGACTGCCTTTCGGCAAGTCAGGTTATGAGTGACGCGGCGAGCGCCCAGAACTGGTCAGACTATCATCGTGCTGCGCATACCCTTGGATCCAACGCGGCCATGCTCGGTGCCTTGGGCCTTGCGCAGGCCTGCCGGGCAGCCGAGTCTTCATTCAAGTCGGGTGATGAAGCTGAGCTGGCAAGTTCGGCGCCTACGTTACGGGGTCTGATCAGGCCGAGCCAGGACCAGATTGAACGCTGGCTGGCAATCGCCAGGCCGCCAGGCGCCTGACATCTGACAAAAGGTCCTCGATGCTGATGACCTGTCCCTCCGCCGTCAGGGCGGGCGAAACATCCATCAACATCAATGCCACTACCTGAATCCCGTGACGCTGCATGCGCGCCAGCATGGACTGCATGCGCGCCTTGCTGGTTGCGCCACTGCGAACCACCAGCACCGCAGCGCCGATTTGCTGCAGGGCCTCAAAGCTGGCCTCCTGCTCGCCAACGGGAGGCAGGTTGTACAGGGTCCAGTCATGCAGCTTCTCAAGCTGGCCGCGAGCGTCGGCCATGGCCCTGCCGCCGATCAGCAACACATCTTGCGGTTGCCGGGGCTGGTCTGCGCGTGCTGTGATGAGTTGCAGCCTGTGATCACTGGTCTGCGCCAGTCGTTTTTCGTCATTATCTCTCAGCATGTCATACAGGGTAACCTTATGGGCGTCATGGGCCGGCGCCAGGGATAGCGCCTCGCTGGTGACGCGTAAGTCGGCATCCACGAGGGTCAGTGACTCACCACGCAGGTGCAGCGCAAGGGCGCAATTGATGGCCGCCGTGGTGGCTCCCTGGTCGCCGTCGACACTGACGAAGGCCAGCTGTTGCTGTGAGGTGGCGCGCTGCAGGTCATTGGTAAAGCGCCGGAACATGCTGGCTTGTTCGCTGACGGGATTGCTGAGGTCCAGCAGCGGCGTTGCGGTGTTGGCAAATTCCGCCATCAATTCAATGTCAGTGCACAGGGCCAGATCCTTGAGCGTGTGTATTTGGCCGCTGAACAATTCTCGAAGCAGGGCCACAACCAGCGCCATACCGCCGCCCAATACAGTGATTGCCAGAACCAACAAGGTGCGGCCGGTGCCTTCGGACTGGGTCGGTACCGAAGCCCGCTCCAGCAGCTCAAAGTCACCCACCTTACCAAGCATCAGCACATTGAGTGAATCCACCCGCTGGCTCAGGTCATTCTGCAGTCCTTGCGCGGCTTCGAGCTTGAGTGTCAGCGCCTGATGGGTTTTGCGCTGCTGGGTGAGGGTTGTAATACGCTCAGACAGGTCGGCCAGTACGTCGGTCATGCGGGCTACCTGAGTATTCAAGCGCAGCTCCTGGGTCTTGGCTTCGTAGCGGGTAATGGCCAGTTCCTGCTTAATGGGATTGCTGGCAAAGGTTTCAGACGGCGACGCGTCATCCGTACCGCCTTCAATCAGCGCCTTGATTTTATCTATTCGCATCACCAGGTCTTTCACCTTCGGATTGTCGTCCGTGTAGCGACCGCGGGCCTGGCTCAGCGTCCACTCCATCTCGGCAAGGTTCTTCTGCAGCGGATTGACGTAGTAGGAGCTCTGGACGATCATGTCCGGTTCCCGCCCAATATCCTCCCGCAGGCGCAACTCCTCCTCGGTAACCGCGTGCAACTCGCCCTCAAGCTCCTGGAGCTTGACCTCGACCTCCTGGCGTTTTTCCAGCATGACGATCAGCTGGGTCTGGATGTCGGAGATGTCATTGCTGGACTGAAACAGCAGCAGTTCATTGGCCAGTGTCTCGCTGCTGGCTTCGGCGCTGTGCAGACGATCGCGATAGTTGATCAGGGAGGTCTCGATCTCATTGCGACGCAATTGCTGGTTGCGCTCAATGAAGGTGTTCGCCAGATTGTTGGTGAGGGTCGCGGCGACCTGGGGATCCTGCCATTGAACGCTGATAGTGAACGCCTTGGATTCCTTGCCCATATGGACATCAATGCGTCGTGCGAGCTGCTGGCTGGACATTTGAATGCCACTTTTTGCCATCGCGCTCTCGAGGGTGCCCGGCAGCATCAGCGTGTCGAGCAGGGTCTTGAAGGCATATTCCTGGGCCTTGAAGGGAATGCCGAAGCGGCCGACCCGGAATTCGTCCTGCTGTTCTTTTTGCAGCAGGGTGGTGCGACCGGTCCATACAGGCTGCAGCACGCTCATCGCGAGAATGATAGCGACAATGCCCGCGACCACGGTGGTGCCGAGAATCATCAGGCGTTGCTGCCAGATACCCCAGAGCAGACGTCGCAGGTCCACCTTGAGTGGAGCCTCGCTGCTGCCACCCTCCAACAAGTTGGAGATGTCGGCCAGTGCCGGTTGTCCCTGATGATGCTGTATTGTCTGGTTCATGGTCCATGCCTTCCTGTTGCTGACTGCCGGCGCCTGACCTGTGTCAGGCGCGGCTGCCACCCAGCGCGTTGGCGCGAGTGGCAAGCGGCTCGTTGAGGCGGGCAAGCAGCTGCTGCAGGGCGTTATCCCAACAGAAGCGCGCTGCTTGCAGCCGCCCCCGGGCGACGAAGTAATCCGCGAGCGCCGGTTCTGTCAGTAGCTTATGCAGAACCTGTGCCATTTCTTGTGGGTCAGTCGGAGAGAAGAGCAAACCGGCGGGACCGATCACCTCCGGAATGCTGGAGACGCGGCTGCCGCATACTGGCGTGCCGGCCGCCATGGCCTCGACCAGCGGAATGCCGAAGCCCTCATACAGGCTGGGCATGGCGAAGACGCTGGCGTGCTTGACGAGGGTCGGCAGCACCTCGTTCGGCACAAATCCGGTGAGAATGACCTGGTCCTGCAAGCCCAGTCGGGCAATCTCTGCGTCAATGGCTTCGCTGCCTGGCCAGCGGGAGCCGGCGAACACCAGTTTGTGAGGCAAATTGCAATTTTTTCGCAAAATGGCAAACGCCCGTAGCAGGCCAACATGGTTCTTGCCCGGATGTTCCAGGCGCGCCGTGTAGAGAATGTAGGGCACATCAATGCCCAGTACTTCGAGTGCGCCGTTGTCAGCCGCAGAGACTGCGAAGCGCCGGGTGTCGGCGCCGTTATAGATGACCCCGACCCGCTCAGCAGCAACACGCGCGTGACCGATGACATCTTTGGCCGTCGCCTGTGAGACGCATACCACCTGGTCCAGTCGACGCATCAGGCAGGGCAGCAGCTTGAGGACATAGAACGTGCGAAAGCGATCATACTTATTGGCGATGTGCAGCTGCGACAAGTCGTGCACGACGCCAACCGAGGAGACGCCGGGCGTCCATGCCAGGCGGCGATTTGCAGCAAGAAACAGCACGCGGTCATAGCCGCCGGCTAGCAGCAGTATCGGCAAAACCAGCAGGTGCCAGACCAGGTTCGGCAGGCTGCGGGACCACAGCGGCGAAAGGAATTTAACCTGCACGCCATCGCGGCTGAGCTCGCCGAGCGCCTTGTTGTCGGCTTCGGTGTAGACGGTAATCGATGACGCATCGGCGCTGTCTACCCGTCGAATGATCTCCTGGATATATTGGCCGATGCCTGACCTGCCAGCATCGGCGGCGCATGCGGATATCAGCAATTTCATGCCATAACCTCCTGTATGTAATCCTGCAGTTGTTGAATAAAGCCTGTATGCGTGAAGCGAGTCGTGGCTGCCAGTCGGGCGTTGCGGCCCATGCGGACAACCTCGACATCGTTGGTAAGAGCTTTATGCAACTGTCGGGCCAGATCTTGAATATCACCGGGGCGTGCCAGCAGGCCGGTGTCACCGTGGCTCAGCCAACTGCTGATGCCGCCAGCGTCAAAGGCCACAACGGGTCGACCGCGGGCCATGGCTTCGACGCCCACCATGCCGAAGGGCTCGGGCCAGCGGGACGGTACCACCAGAAAGCGGCACCCCGCGTAGTAGCTTTCCAGCTGCTCATGGTCTACCCAGCCGGTAAAGGTGACCTTGTCATCCAGTCCCAGGCGGGTCGCCAGTATGCGGCATTCGCGCAGGTGGTTGCCGTCGCCGACGATGGTGGCCTTGAAGGGCACGGTGATTTCCGCCAGCGCCTGCAGCATCAAGTCGACGCCCTTGCCGCGAATAATCTGACCCACGTACAACAGGTGCGGCAGGGTGACCGGGGCTGAGTCCTTGACGCGATCGATGGCGGCGGGGATAGGCGCGATCACGCGTACCCGCTGACCGTCAATGCCGTTGATCACCAGGGCCTCGCGCATGGCATCGGACGCCACCAGAAAGTGGCTCGCCCGGCGGCTGCTGTTGAACAAGTTCGTCTGCCGCGAGATGCCGTCAAATAGCGTCACGGGTATCAGTGCTTCGGGCGCGTTGCGCTCGATAAAGCACAGGTTGCGGATGCAGTTGACGCCGGCCTTGCGGGTACAGGGCTGATTGCCCAACAGCAGATACTTGTGGCGACGCGGGCACAGCATGTCGTGGTCATGAGGAAATACAATGGTCGGGCGGCTGTCGATCAACTGGTCGATCAAGGCTGTGTCACTGGTCTTGTGAATAATGACCAGGTCCGGGTCAAAGCGCGTCAGGGCTTCGCTCACGCACATGCCCTGCCAGCTGAATGGTGCGAGAAACTCGGCGCTGGAGCCACCGTTGCTGAAGAGCAATCCGTGTTCGACATCACTGGTCATGCTGTTGGCAATGTCGAACAGGATTCGCTCAATGCCGCCCTGAAAGCGGGCCTGGCTGTGGACGTGCAGCAGTCTACGCATAGCGACGGCGCTCCTGGGTGAGATGGTTGTAGATATCGGTGACGCGCGCATTGATGATGGGCCAGTCGTAGTGGCTGACGACCTCTTTAAAGGCGTGCTCGATGAGATTGTCAACTAATTGCGGGCTTTTCAGGCAGCCGAGGATCAGGCTGGCCCAGGTGACGGTGTCGAAGTTGTCGGCGAGCAATACATTCTCGCCGTCGCGGGTAAAGCCGCTGATGCCGCCCACGTTGCTGGTGATGACGGGCAGGCCCGCAGCCCACGCCTCGAGAATCGCAATGCCGAAGGGCTCATGGATTGAGGGCAGGCAGAACAGGTTGCTGCTTTGATAGGCGGCGACCAGATCCGCTGAGTCAGCGGGCAGTCCTGGCAGCAGTGTCACGCGAGACGCAAGATCAAGGCGCTTGATGGCGGCGCGCAGGGTCGCTGCATAGTCCTCGTCAGTGATATGACCGATCAGCAGCAGGTGCAGGTTGGGGCGAATACCGGTCAGCTTCGACAGAGTTTCAATCAGCAGCAGCTGGTTTTTCTGTGGGTCGATTCGGCCGACATTGAGCATGACCTCGGCATTGGCGGGAATGCCGTGCCGGGCGCGAAAATTGTTCTGCACCGGTCTGCTGAAATGGGCCACGTCGACGCCGTTCGGAACATATTCGACCTGCTTCTCCGGGTACCTCTGCTGCATCTTGTCTTGCTCGTTACGGCCGACGCAGAAGATTGCAGCGGCGTCGTCCAGCACGCGGCGGGCGCCCAGCACAGCCCCTGCGACCTTGCCCCATTCAAAGCTGCCTCGACGCAGGCCGTCGCGCGCCACGGTAATGACGTCAGGGATATCCGCCTGGCCACCATGGAGCGAAATGACATAGGGGATACCGCGCAGATGGGCCGCAGTACGTACCACTGCGCCGAGACGCTTGCCAGAGTGGGCGTGGAGCAAAGTGACGTTCTTTTCCTGGCACAGGGCGCCGAACAACCTCATTGACAGCAGGTTGCCGCCACTGAGGTCAAAGGCCTGGCGGCTTTGATCCGAGAGATTCAAGAACGGGTACTGGTAGTTGAAGCGTCGCACAGGCACCGACTGAACCTCCTCGTCGGGGGTCGCACACAGGGCCTTGGAGGTAAAGATCCTGGCGTCGATACCAGCACCGCGCTGGGCGCGAGCGAGATTAAGAATGCAGGTTTCGGTGCCACCCCAGTGGCTCTGGGTAAAGCGTCGCGGACAATGTATAACTTTCATGCGCAGGCTTCCTTCTTGGGTGAACCGATTGGTGAATTGATTGGTGAACCGATTGGTGAACGAGAGCGCACGATTCGTGCCGGCGTGCCGGCGACGATGCTGTAGGCGGGAACATCTTTATTAACCAGGCTACCGGCACCGACAATGGCGCCGCGGCCGATGGTGACGCCCTGCAGAATGACCGCGTGCAGGCCAATCCAGACATCGTCTTCAATATGAATCGGCGCGACATTGATACCCTGATTGTTGATGGGCTGATCCAGTGCCGCGTGATTGTGTGACACGGTGTTGAGGCTGCAGCGGGCGGCGATCAGCACATCATTGCCAATGGTGATATTGCCGTTACCATACAAGTAAGTGCCCGCACCCAGCCAGCTGCGCGCGCCAATATGGATATGTCCCTCGTTGGCTGTCAGCAGGCACTGTTCCAGTACAGAGGTGTCCGCGCCTATACGGATCTCACGCTGGGTATTGGCGCGCAGCAGGGCATGACGACCAAGGCGAGCGCCGTCGGCCAGATGAATGCGGGCGGCTGATTCAAGTCGTACGCCGCTGTCGAGCTGCAGGTTGTCGCCGCGGGTGCCGAGATTGCGGGCCAGCCAGGCCAGTCGAGCGGATTGATACAGCTGTTTGGCGGATGCCGGGTTCAGGAATTGACGGACGCTTTGCATGGCAGCATCTCCGGGTTGTCTGTGAGTGGGGTTGAGATGCCGAGGCTGTCGAGCAGGGTTGCGCGCTCCTGGCGTGAAACGAAACAAAGGGCGAATACGCTGAGGCTAGCGAGGCCAGCCAGTGCGCACAGTCCGAGCCAATGCATTATCGGCAGGCTGTGATCAAAGGCGTCATTGATCAGGTATACGCCAATGACAAAGGGCAGGCAGCTTGCCAGGGCAGGGACAGCGGCCTGACTGATCACCTGGCTGACGCGCAGACCGCAGGCGTGGCTGGCGCCCCGCAGATTCAGGTTGCACTCAAAGACCAGCGCGCCGACCAAGGTGCCCAGGGCACAGGCCATCAATCCGAATGCCGGGTAAGCCGCCAGGCAGATCCCAATCTTTGCCACGGCAGATGCCAGCATGGTCAGAGCGACCCGGCGGGCGTGGCCTGTCATGCCAAGCAGGTTAGCGGCATTGAACTGCAGGGTGGTGAACCAGGCTGCCAGGCACAGCACCATGAGAACGGGCGCGGCGTCGAGCATGATGTCGCCGACCCAGGCGCGTACCAGAGTTTCGCTGCTGACCGCAATCAACAGGACAAACGGCGTGGCAAACGCCAGCAGGTAGCGAGTGCCGAGAATAAACACCTCGCCAGAGGCGCGACTGTCACCGCGCCCATGGTGTTGGGAAATCAGCGGCATCAGCGCATTGGAAAACTGCTTGTTGAACAGCAGAACCTGCTCGGCAATCTTCAGTGCGATACCGAGCATGGCGACGGCCTGCAGTCCCTCAAGGGCAGAGACAACAAACGGGTCGATGCGCAGTATGACCATCACTGCCGCGTTGGCAATAAATGCCCAGCAGGAAAAGCCGGCAATGGCCTTCATGTCCTGGCGCCAGCCGTGGTGCAGTACCGGGGCAAATTGCGGCAGTAATCGAAGGCACAGGGGAATACAGGCCAGGGCCTGCAGAACCAGGCCAAGACTGCTGACGAGCGCGACGCCCATGATGCCGTGATCGTTCGCCAGCACCCACCAGCTGGCGAGTGCCTGGGCAATGATCAATACCACCGAGACCAGGTTGAGGATGCCCTGCCTGCCCGCCGCAATGATGGCGGCGCGAAACACGCTCAGTGACAAACTCAGTGCGGTGCTCATGCCGAGCAGCAGAAACAGCGCCCCAGCCTCTGGTCGATCACCTGGCGCACCACCGAGCAGATACAGGCCGGCGACCAATAGGGCGCAGCCAAGACCGATGAACGCATAGGTGAGCAGCAGGCTGCCAACCAGTTGGTTACGGCGAGCGATATCGCCGCGTCCCTGTTGCTCGGCAATAAATTTCACGGCCGCGGTTGCAAAGCCCAGGTCTGACAGGCCGATCAGGCCGATGGCGGCCTGTACCAGCACCCACAGACCATACAGGTCGGTGCCGAGATTGCTGATCATGTAGGGTGTCAGCAAGGCCATGACCACCAGAGATACGGCAAAGCGCAGGTAGTTGCTGGCAATGTTAATTAGCCAATTCATACAGCTGCCGTCTCCTGTTGCATCAGGGCAAACAGGTCGGTAATGGCGTCGGTGCCTGCGGGTGCTGGCGTGTTTGATAGCAGCACGGCATCGGAGTCGGGATGGTCCGGGTGATAACCGTGCATGCCGGTGACCGGTTGGGTACCCATATGGCTGGGGCAGATAATCTTGCCCCCGTCCAGCAGGAACACCAGTTCTCCGTACTGCTTGCCGTCGAAATTGCAGCCGAGTTCGGTCAGCTCAGCGTCACTCAACACGCGACCGTCTGTGCATTGAGCTAGGGCCGTTGTGATCTGCTGGCGAGCGTTGCTTGAGTAAAACCAGAAGCGCGCCATGGTGGAGTCGTAGGCGGCGAGATAGTCCTTGCCGAATGTCAGGGGCAGGGCTTCGATCTGGGCCATCAGGTCAATGGTGTGTTCCACCGTCGCCATGCCGTGATCCGAGCAGATGAACAGCTTCACCTGGTCATACTCCGACTCTGCAACGGCGAAAACCTTGCGCAACTCTTCCTCGTACCCTTTGAGCTTTTCATCGACCAGATCGCTGCCTTTACCCACCTGGTGCAGCAGGCCGTCCATGTCGGCCAGGTACAAGAAGGCGAACGCCGGATGGTCATTGACCAGGTCACGCTTGAGGGCGCTGATATTGTTGGCCTCGCTCGCGTGCCAGTCAGACTTGTGGTAGCTGACCCCGGCGCGATCAAAGTATTCAAAAATCTGCTCACCGTGATTAAGGCCGCCGGCTGCAAAGATGTCGCGCTTTTCGCAGTAGTCGAATCGATCAAGGTGCTCAAACGGCATGTTGTACAGCTGGAAGTAGCCGCTCCAGCCGAGCACCTTCTTCAGCCAGTTGCTGAGCTTGTTGCGCACCCGGCCGCGTGACTGGAAGGGCAGAAAGCGCATCCAGCTGACCGCCTTAAAGGGTGAGTCAGTGTCGTTGGCGAAGAAGAACGACCAGTGACCGTGCTCATCAGGCTTGCGGCCGGACAGGATTGACGGCACGCAGGCGGATGAATAACCCAGGACTGATTTGAGTTTGCGGCGATGTGGCAGTTCCTCCTCGAGAAATTTACGGGACTTGAGGACTTCCCAGCCGAGGGCGTCGATGAACATTACTAGGCATAAGGTTTTCATTTTTGTCTTCCTTCGGGTCGCGGCATTGCGTGTGAAGGGTCTATCGCAATCCCTGTGCCAATTGTCTGCAGGACGCATTTGATGGTCAGAAAAGCGCAATTCGCGCCGGTATTGCCAGAATGCATTGCAGTTTGCAAAGCGCCTGCGGATTTGCTGGTTGCAAAATGCGAAGACAGCGCGCGGAGGACAGTCAGGCATCACGGGAATGCGGGCTGTAGGAAATTGGCACGGCGGATGCAATGGCTCAGGTCAATTGAAATTTATTAAGCGCGGAGAAACCAACATGACCAACCTGTCGAGAGATAAAGTGACGGTCCTGGGTGTCGCTATCGACAACGTCACACTTAGGGAAGCAACGGACCATATCCTAGATGCAGCGGCCGACAAGTCGCAGGTGACCAGTGTGGCCTTCGTTAATGCCGACTGCCTTAACATGGCGGTTAGCAGTAGTGAGTATGCAGGCTTGCTTGCCAGCCGTGATTATGTTTTTGGTGATGGTGCTGGCGTGCGTTATGCGTGTCGACTGACCAGCCAACCGATCGTCGATAATGTTAATGGCACTGATTTGTTTCCTCGCCTGTGTGAGGCCGCGGCACACCGCGGTCAGTCCATATATCTGCTGGGTGGCAAGCCTGGGGTTGCCGAGCGCGCGGGCCGACGGGTCACCGCCCGCTATCCGCAGGTTAAAATAGCCGGTTGTCAGCACGGCTATTTCGATCCTGCCTGTACCGACACAGTCATTGATGCCATCAATGCCAGCGGTGCCGACATTCTGCTGGTTGCCATGGGCGCGCCGTCGCAGGAGTTCTGGATCAAGGCGCACGCTGACCGCCTCAGGGTTGGTGTCGCCATGGGGGTTGGCGGCCTGCTCGATTTTGTCGCCGGCGAAGTAGGGCGGGCCAACCCCTGGGTTCGCAAGCTCGGATTCGAATGGCTGGTGCGCTTTGCCAACGAGCCGACGCGATTGCTGAAGCGCTACTTTGCCGGTAATCCCTTGTTTTTGTTCCGGGTGTTGCAGTCTATCAAACGCACCACAGCTCCATCGGCGGCGCCTGCGTGTGAAAATCACGCTGAGCGGTTCGATCACTGGCGCGATTTTGAGCTGCTCGACCGGGCACAGGCGAACCTGCTGGCACAGGCGGGTCCCGTCGCATATATACGCCGCGCTGCTGCCCGTAAGGTGCGCGCGTGGCAGTTCAAACGTCGAACCCGTAGCTACCGATCGGTCAAGCGGGCGATTGATGTTGTTGGTGCAAGCTTCGGCTTGGTGGCGCTTGCTCCATTGTTCGCCCTGACAGCGGCTGCGATTTATCTTACTGACCCGGGTCCCGTTTTCTATGCCCAGACCCGTATCGGCTACCGGGGTCGACGGTTCAACATGCTCAAGTTCCGCTCTATGGTGGTGAACGCCGATGCCGTCAAGGATTCACTGCTGGCGCAGAACGAGTCTGCGGGTGGTGTGCTGTTCAAGATGAAGCGGGACCCGCGCATTACTCGCGTCGGGGCAATCATTCGGCGTTTTTCCATCGACGAGTTGCCGCAGCTGTGGACTGTATTAACGGGCGACATGACGCTGGTCGGTCCGCGACCGCCGGTGCCTCGTGAAGTCGCTGAATACAGCCTTGCCGATCGCGATCGCCTGGAGGCCCTGCCGGGTATTACCTGCATCTGGCAAGTGTCAGGTCGCTCGGATATTGATTTTGCCGGGCAGGTAAAACTGGATCGTGACTACATCAATAATCAAGGTATTGCCCAGGATATTGCCATTTTGCTGCGCACTATTCCCGCGGTGATCAGCGGTCGAGGTGCCTACTGATGAATATGCTGCAAAGTAATGTGCTTCACCAGGCAGTGCTGGTGGAATTCGACACGCCGCCGGCGCTGGCAGGTCTGCTGCGGCGCCGATCGATTGCGCTGCTGTCGGTGGGCGAGCAAACCATTGCCGAGCACTGGGCTCGGCACCTGCATGAAGCGGGGGTTGAGACCCTGCTGGTGGTTGGCTCGCGTTTTCCACAGCAATTGCGCGATGTGTTTGGTAATGGCGAGCGCTGGGGGTTCACTCGGATTGACTACCTGGTGACCGGTTCTCTAAACAGCTGGGATGAGGTGCGGGCGCTGACGCCAGGCCTTGATCTGGACGCAGTACATCGAGTTGATCTGGCCACCATGCCGGCAACGGACAAACCACCGTTGTCGAATGTTGTCGAGTACTGGCGGTTGAACATGGATTACCTGGCAATGAGCAGCGGTTATCGGGCGCCTGGTGTTGGTGTTCACGCTGAAGCCCGAGTTGATGGCAGCTGCCGCATTGGGCGGGATGTGTTGATAGCCCGAGGCGCCACCGTGTCAAACAGTGTCATCGCCGGGCTTGCTGATGTCGGAGAAGATACGGTCATTCGCGACAGTGTGGTGTTGTTTGACTCCTGGGTCGGCACCCAGCTGAATCTTGATCAAGTTGTCGTTGATGGCAATTACGTCTTCGATATCAAACGCGGTACTGAACTCCTGCTTAATGACCCGGCGCTGCTGGCAACCATTCGCCATGAGGGCGAAAGGGTGACTGTCGGCGAGCGGGCGCTGGCCATGGTTCTGTGGGTATTGACGCTGCCGGTTGCTCTGCTCACGAAAGATGCCGACGAGCAGTCGTGTCGGTCACGACTGCCGAGGCTAACCGGCGTCATCGCGGGAGAGCGACCCTTGTGGGGCCGTCGCAATTTGCAGGCAGATGACAGGTTGCAATTGCAAACTGCGAAACGGCCGCAGCCGGGGGTTATCTGCCTGGCTGACTTTGCTGGCGAAGACGCGCTGGCGCAGGCCCTTGCAGACAACTTTCCCGTGTCGGCACTTGACGTTGGCATGCGCGTTGCATTGGTAGTTCGCTGGGTGGCACTGGTGTTCAAGTCTGGCCGCAAGCAAACAGACTGAACGCAAAAGTATTTAGATTGCCGGGTAAATCCACTTAAACACGATTGAAAAGCCGCCGCCGGTCATGCCGGTAACGCTAACAGGTTCAGGAAAGCGACTATGACTATGACAACGAATATGACAACGACAACGATAATGAACAAGACAACGACTACGACCAAGACAATGCTGGACGCAATACTGCAAGCCAGTGCGCGACACACTATGCCAGCAATGGGCGTAGACGTGCTGCGCCCTGAGGGACACCTCGACGCAGTTGCGGTGACGCGACTGGTAAAGGCCGGCATGGATTTGGCGCAACAGGGCCATTGTCTGGTAGATCTGGCCTTCGTAAGCAGCATCGAGTCTGCTGGTCTGGGTGCCCTGCTGGGGTTACAGCGACAGCTGCAGGCGCAGGGTCGGGAGGTTGCAGTATGCGCACCGACCAGCAACGTGCTGGTGGTTTTGGAGCTGATGCGCTTTCACCAGTTGATGACGATCTTTCCGTCAGAGCAGCTGGCGACTGACTGGTTGATTGGCGCGCGCAGCTAACGCTGAGCTTCAGGTACAGGAGTCGATCATGGTCACCAAGCAGCTGCTCTTTATCATCCTGACATTGGGGTTTATTCCCTGCGCAGTCTGGATGGGTATCACATTCAAGTGGGCAGAGCGCTATCTGGTGGCCGGCGCGTTCTTTTCAACGGCGTATCTGGTGGACATCAATTTCGTTTCGATGGAGGCTTACCGGGGTGACACGCGCGGCTTCGAATTTGGCCTGACCGACTGGATGATCATTTCACTGTTGCTGGTTATGCTGCTGTCACCGCGGTGGCGCAACAAGCCGTTTACTCTGGTGCCGCCCAATGGCGGGCTGGTGTATACCTATCTCGGACTCGCGTTGCTGAGCTTGCTGGTGGCCTATGTGCCTGTCTACGCGGGCTTCGGCATTATGAAGCTGGTCCGTGGCGTGACGGTGTTTGTCGTCGCCTATAACTACCTGAATGATGAGGAGGACCTACGTTTTGTCGTCCAGATTCTGGCGGCAATCATTGCCATTGAGTTTCTGTTTGTCCTCAAGCAGCGCCTGGGTGGCATTTACCGCGCGCCTGGCACCACGCCCCACAGTAATACGCTGGCGGGCTACGTCAATGTGATCAATATGGTGTTCTTTGCCCTGCTGCTGGGCGATGCCCGCTATCGACGACCGTTGATATGGGCGGTGCTTGCCATGGGCAGTGTCATGGTGCTGGCAACTTTCTCACGGGGTGCCATGGGCGTCATGGTGGTCGGCTACGCGCTGGTTGCGCTGCTGAGCTTTCGTGACCGCTTGGAGATTTCCAAATTGCGGATCATCGGTGCCATTATCCTGCTGTCGATTCCGCTGCTGATCAAGGTCGGGCCTGCCATTGTCGATCGGTTCCTCAACGCTCCGGAAGAGTCTGGTGAGAGTCGTGATTATGCCAACATAGCAGCGATTCAGATGGCCAATGACCATTTCCTGGGGGTTGGCATCAATAACTACTCCCACGTGATTAACGAAACGCGTTACGTCAGATTCATCGACAATCCGGTCGACCGCGGCATCGTCCACAACATTTACCTGCTGCACGCTTGTGAAATGGGCTGGGGCGGCATGCTTGTCTATTGCCTGATGATGCTGAATTTTCTTCGGCTCGGCCTGCGCCAGACCAATAATGGCAGCCATCGTCTGGTGGCCAGCATGGCCATTGGCATCAGCGTTGGGCTGGTGGGCCTGTGCCTGCAGGGCAGTCTCGAGTGGTTCTTTCGCCAAACCTACATCACGGTCGAATTTTTCATGCTGGCCGGCTTTCTCGCCGCGTTGCCCAAAGTGCAGCGCAGTATTTATAAACATCAACACCTTGCTATGCACTGGAGACAGTTATGCGCTCAATCTGCAACAACACAATTAACCCCCGCGTAGGTATCATTATGCGCTCTTGCAATGACATTGACGTGATCAAGGGTACATTCGAGGCGCTGCGACGCCAGACCTTCCAGAATTTTGAATTGTGGAACCACGATTCAAGTTCCAGTGACGGTACTTTGAAGGTCATTCTGGCCAACAACAATCCAGGCCGGGTGCTGATCAATGACCCGGCGACCTATAACCCGGCAAAAATATTGAACAAGGCGGTGTCGCTTTGTTCAGCGGAGATCCTGGTGTTCCTGAATTCGGATGCGACGCCGACCAGTGACACCTGGCTGGCTGATCTGATTGCGCCCTTGGAGGATCGGCTTGTCGCCGCTGTGTTCGGCCGTCAGACGGCCCGCTATGACTGTCGCACCCTGTTTGTGAAGGATACGGAGCGGGCGTTTGGAGACGGCAGCATTTCCGCCGGCTGGAAACATTTCTTTTCCATGGCGAATTCTGCCACCCGTCGCTCCATCGCCCGGGAATACCCTTTTGAGCCTGCGGTCCAGTACTCAGAAGATATTGAATGGTCCTTGCGACTAAAAAAAGACGGCTACCGGCTGGCTTACGTCGCGGACGCCAAGGCCTGTCATTCGCACAATTATTCCCTACGCGAATCCTACAAGCGTCATTATGGTGAGGGCAAGGCCGAGGCCTACATCTTCAATCGTGAAGAGCTCAATACCTCGGCGGTACGCTACCTGATGATGCCGCTGGTGATGGAGGTCGGTCGCGATATGCTCTACAGCCTCAAACGACTGTCGCTGGAAGGCCTGCTGCATTCGCTGCCGCTGCGGGTTGCGCAGAAAGTGGGTCGCTGGCGCGGACTGCGTGATGGCTTGGCGGCACGCGCCACAGGTGGTCAGCATGCAGTATAGCTATGATGCTTGTCCCGGTGCCGAGGCGACGATCGGCCGCCATCAGGCCCTTATTGCCGAGGCTGTAAGCAGCGTATTGCCAGCAGATGTACTAAAGGCGATCGTAATGATCGGCGGCTATGGTCGCGATGAGGGTGGTTATGTGCAGGCTGACGATGGCAGTTTTCAGCCTTACAACGATTACGACTATTTTCTGGTGTTGGACAATGTCAGTCGTCGTCAGGCCCGTGAACTAATCGCCGATCTGCCGCACCTTGATGATGCGGTTGGCATTGAGGTGGATTTTCACCCTTTGCTGGTTAAGGACCTGCCGCACCTTGAATTATCGCTGATGAATGCCGAGATGGCTGCTGGGCATCGTGTTATCTGGGGTGATCCGGATATCCTGCGTGACATGCCTGAGATGCCATTGTGCTCGGTGCCGCTGGCAGAATTTTCTCGCATGATGGTCAACCGCGGCTGCTTGCTGCTGATGAACTACCTGAATCCGCAGCGAAAAGATTTTTCCAAGTACATCAACAAGAATTATCTCGCCATTGGCGATGCCCGCCTGGCGCTGGCGAAGATTAATCTGCTGCATTACCAGGATAAGCGCGAGATGTTGGCGATCCATACCCTTGATTCGACGCTGACGCGGAATTACGGGCAGGCGATAGACGCGCGCTTCCGGCCGGACCGAATGCCGGCGTGGCCGCAAAGCGAACTGCCGCTCGTGACAGGCTGCTGGCTGAACCTGTTCTCTGAACTGGAATCGCTGCGGCTAGATAATGTCGTCAGCAGCAGCGGTCTCGGCTGGCGTGAATACGCAGAGCCGTCGTTGCTGAAGCATCAGGGTGACGAAAATCCATGGCGAAATCTGGGTCGCTGCGTGCTGGATTCAAAGTTGTCACTTGCCAGCGGTTTTGCGCTGCGCCATCCCCGTGAACGTATAGCCAGTGGTTTGCCACTACTGTTGAGCGAGGCCCGCCAGTTGAGTAATCCCGCAGCAGATGCGGGTTGGTGCCAGCGCGCCAGAGCGCTGTTGGAGATCTGGCAGCGCTACTCCTGAGTTCGCAACAAACCCCTGAGTTCGCAACAAACCCCTGAGTCTGCAACAAACGCCTGCTGAACCATGGGTGCAGCAGGCAGTTGGTTCTGATTGTGCCGGCTACTGCGTTCGACGCTTGTCGGAGCGGCAGAGTCCGTCGTCATTTATTGTCGATTCGCGTTTTGCAAAATTTCACTGCGGTCAATCGCAACTTGCCATGCAGGTTGCCTGCAGGCACTGGTGGTGTCATCTAATCTGTTGAAAAATAACGAATATTTAAGTTGGCACGATGGCTGCATTAAAGATTCCATGAAATATTTTATGCCAGGCGGCAGGTTGATTCTGCCGCCTGGCAGGCGGTCGAATGAGGCCGTTAGTCGAACTGGAATATGGAGCGACCATGCGAATCAGTGCCATCTTAATCTGTTTTTTGATGCTCAGTGCCTGTACCTCAACGGTGCATCGGCCGGAGTACAAGCCCGCCGTTGAAACCCCAGCACCACAGCTGAGTATCGTCACGATGAGTGAAACGGAGCGTTTTGCCGAGCTCGAAAAGCTCCGTGCGGAAGGCGATGAACCATTTACCCTGGGACGCGGCGACATCCTGCAGATTTCTGTCTATGACGAGCCGGACCTGACCCTTGATGGCATTACTGTTCGGCCCGACGGCAATATCTCGTTTCCGCTGATAGGTGATGTCCCAGCAGAACACAAGAGTGTTGAGGAAATTCGCCAGGCGATGACGCAGCACCTGGCGCAATTTTTGAAGGAACCCAAGGTGGCTGTGGTAGTGCGCCAGTTTACCTCACAGCGCTATACCATCATTGGGCAGGTGGTGAAGCCTGGCATGTACAGCCTCGACACCAATGTCTCACTGACCCAGGCGATGGCGCGATCGGGTGGATTGACCCAGGGTCAGTTTCACGCCAGTTCGATTGAGTTGGCGGATCTCAGTCACGCCTTTATCTCGCGGGATGGCGATATGTTACCCGTTGATTTTGTCGCGTTGTTCCGTGCCGGTGACCTGCGTTACGACATTCCCTTAAAGGCCAACGATTACATCTACATTCCCTCTGGCCTGTCAGAGGAGGTTTATATCCTCGGCGAGGTGCAGCGCCCGGACATGTTTGCATTCCGCGAAGGCATGCCGCTGTCGAAGGCGCTGGTGGTTGCCAAGGGGTTCACCCGTGAGGCTGACCTCAGTCGGGTGCATGTGGTTCGCGGTTCGCTCACAGCGCCGGAACTCTATGTGGTGGATATGGATAACATTCTTACCGGTGAAGCCAGAGACATTCCCTTGCAGGCGGGCGACATCGTCTATGTGCCCACCAACGGCCTGTCGGTCTGGTCCGACATCGTCAACAAAATTCTGCCAGGTATGGTATTGGCCCGCACCGGCACCGGTCTGATGAATTAACGATACCCCGGTTCGATAACGAACTAACAGGAATTTCCTGGCTTCCCGTCAGTGAGAAAACCGACTTGAACACAGTCAAACCTTGTAAATGAACGCAAAGGAGTACGACCATGAAAGCAATGATTCTTGCGGCCGGCAAAGGCACCCGCCTGGCACCCATGACCCACACCACACCCAAGCCACTGATTCCCTTGCTGGGCAGGCCGGTGATCGACTTGATCATGGAGAGTCTGACGTCTCAAGGTATTCGTGACATGGCCATCAATACCTCGCACCTGTCAGAGGAGATCATCAAGTTCTGCCAGACCGGCGCTCAGTATGATGCTCGCCTGTTGTTCAGCTACGAAGGCGTTGTCAGTAACGGCCAGCATCACAGCTTGCCGCTGGGTTCTGCCGGCGGGCTGCGCAATGTGCAGCAGAAATGGCGCTATTTTGATGACACCTTTGTGGTGGTCTGCGGGGACGCATATTTTGACATTGATTTGTGGGAGGCTGTGCGTGCGCATAATGCTAATGAGGCGCTTGCCACGGTCATCACCAAAGCGATGCCGTCAGATCAGCTGCACAAGTACGGTGTGGTGTTGACAGACGCCACGAACAAGGTGCTGTCCTTTCAGGAAAAACCGGCGCCGAGTGAGGCACGCTCCAATATGATCAACACGGGCGTGTATGTATTCGATAAGGCTATTTTTGACCATATCCCCGCGACCGGAGAATACGATATCGGCTCGCAGCTGTTGCCATCACTGGTGGCTGCCGGCGAACGGTTCTATGCCCATGAAACGACAGGTACCTGGCTGGACATTGGTTCGATTGCCGACATTCATGCAGCCACCGCTGAGATACTGGGCCGTCACACGCGACTGAAGATCCCCGGTCAGCGGATCGGCCACAGCTTCTGGGCGGCGCCCGGTGCGTGCGTTCGACCCTCGAGCCTGGTTACCCGTGGCGGTGTATTTGTCAACAGCGGCGCCAGGATCGAAGCCGATGCCATTATCCAGGGACCGACGGTGATCGGCCGTAATTGTGAGGTGCGGACCGGCGCCCGGATTGAGCGCTGCATTATCATGGCAGACCACCTGGTGTTTGAAAGCCACTGTGACCTGCAAGATAAAATCATCACCAACGAGCATGTCATCAGTCTGGACGGCAGTGCAGAACCGCTGGCCGCAATGGTCTGCCGGGGTGTTCGCGACAGCCGTGCTGCAGACGATCAGTACTCACCCATGTCCGGCGGTACGGCGGCTCACGGCGGTTCATTGCTTCGAGCCCCGGCTGCCGATCATCGATGAAGCCAGTGGTGCCCTGGGCTCGAACACTGAGAGGGGCGCCTATTACCCAGGTCAGCCGATACTCCGGTCGGCTTTCCTAGCAGAGGCAAGGCCGGCACCGATTGTTTTCGGTGCCGGTTTTTTTTCGCCCGAAGCTTTTGCAAGCACAGTTTTATGATTGCTCGTGCCGATCCTCGTGCCGATCCTCGTGCAGGTGCTCGTGCAGGTGCTCGTGCAGGTCAGGGTCGGCATCCACTTCACCTGACTTTTGCAGGCCCCGCGGTTTTTACCGGGGCTGTCATGGTAGTCAGGTAGTTCGGTTGTCAGGTAGTCAAGCAGTCAAGCAGTCAAGCAGTCAAGCAGTCAAGCAGTCAAGCAGTCAAGCAGTCAAGCAGTCAAGCAGTCAAGCAGTCAAGCAGTCAAGCAGTCAAGCAGTCAAGCAGTCAAGCAGTCAAACAGGCAAGCAGTCAAGCAGGCAAGCACGCAGGTAGGCA
>Ga0213868_10001268_pt1 | contig 24337 bp, 15 predicted proteins | sample PICome_9_FD_160087 | JGI IMG/M metagenome (GOLD analysis project Ga0213868, IMG submission 160087) | Coastal seawater microbial communities near Pivers Island, North Carolina, United States - PICO127 | ecosystem: Environmental > Aquatic > Marine > Coastal | place: USA: North Carolina... | reverse complement strand
GTCGGTTTAGGCTGTCGCCGCTTTCCGAGAAGAGAGTGGCCAGATTCCGGTCGATGGACTCGTCGTTCACCGCAATCCGTGCCAGAGTCCAAACTAACCAAGTTTCCAAACGAACACTAACATCGCCCTTCAGTTCTCTCAGCAACTGAGGCACCACCGCCCCTCCACGGCGAACCAATTCCTCCTGCGCGTCCGTTCGCCTAACGGGAAGGTGAGATTCCAGATCATGCAAGAGACCATCCAACGGCCAATCGGAGTAAGGCGTTTCCCGGAGCGGCTCGTTGGTGTCTGCTAGCGTTCGACCTTGGTAGCTGATCCGAAAGACTCGACCCTCACTGGTCATCTCGCCGTCCTTATATTCAGCACCGTACCCGCTGCCCCAGCCAAGCACCCAGAGAGCCCCGTCCGGCCCGGTTTCGATGTCGGTTGGTCTAAATAGAGACTTGTCGCCAACGATGAAGGGCTCAAGCCCGTTCTCAGCTCGAAGCAACGCGCCATCCCAACGCGGCCGCCAAACAAAGGTCGTTTTATTGAGCCAATCATTGATAAAAAACACCTCGCGATGGGAGTCTGGAAACGCGGCACTATTTCCATAGATGATCCCCGTTCCCGATCCCTCAAATAGAGGGCCGCTGACCGGCGCAGTCGGGGCGTGAGGTTCGGTCCCCCAGTGTGAACTCCACATATGATTCCATCCGAAGTGCGCACCGGGAAACGGCATGAAGATTTGGTCGCCTTTGCTTTGATCATTGTCCGTGCCTAGCCAACTAAAAGAGTCGTCCATCGCAATGTCCCACGGATTGCGCGCGCCTTGCGAAATGATCTCCAGCTTACCCCCATCCGCATCGCATCGCAGCACACCACCATCGCGCCCCCAATCGTCTTTCGGATTGTGATAGTTCTTCTGATAGGTTTCTGCAGTGAAGCGCTCCGGTTCGGGAAAGTCGGGAGTGCCTGGAGGTGCGCTCATCCCCCAAAGTTCACGAAAGGCTTTGGGCGCGTAACGCCCAGGCTGGTTCAGCCCCTTCGAGTTGCCCTTGCTCATGTATAGCCGCCCATCCGGCCCCCAAGTTAAACCGTGCAGACCGTGTTCCAGGTTTCCAAGATCGGTGTAGAGGCGCACGTATTCATCGGCCACATCATCGCCGTCAAGATCTCTTACAACCGTCAAATCGGGTGCGTTGGCGATCCAAAGCTCATCCCCGCGCCAGGCGAGCCCTTGAATACAATTGAAGCCCGTCGCAAAGACCTTGGTTTCATCCGCTTGGCCATCGCCATCATGGTCCAACACAAACACAACGCTATCACCCGGTGTGTCCGGCTTGGGCTTGCGATACTGAGGCCCCATGCCCACGCACAACCTTCCCTTGGCATCGAACGCCATGGAACAAGGTTGCCGGACCAGCGGTTCGCGCGCAAAGAAGGAAACTTCAAACCCTTCCGGAACTTTGGGTAGGAGCTCCGCATCAGCCCCTCGGTCATCCTGGCCAGTAGAAGCTGACATCGTCGCTGCCAAGCCAAGGAGCGAGGTAACAAGTTTAGGTTTAATCATAAAGTTAGTCTGGTATTGGTTCAAAAGCTTTCAGATCCCAAACAGTGAATCCCGCTAACTGATTCTGGGTTCTGGCAAGTCGACTTCATAGAGCTGGGCATGGCCCGTTCGATCGGAGGTAAAGACGACCCTTCGACCGTCGGGCGAAAAGTTAGGGTGCGGGTGAGTATGTTGCGGCGCGTAGACGTCCACGGGGCCGTCGTCATAGGGGCAATGATCGGTGCTCCAGTGATCCCCGGCATTGGACGAATCGGGCAGGCAAAGCGCTTGTGGCTCGCTCTCTTCACCCTGAACGTTGAACACTTGCAATCCGACATCGGGATCCCTCGTGTCCGTCACCATCATTCTACCAGTGCGATCGATCATGGGGTGCCAGGCATTCATTCGAATGACCGTGCGGATCGCACCTGTCAGCACGTCGATGCCGATGACTCCTTGCGGCCAGTTCACAGTAAGAATCTCCATGGTACCCGGGCGCCACGTCTCGTGAACGATCCACTCCTTCTTCAGCGCGTCTCGTTCATAAACTAGCTTGTTGTCAGAGCCATCTCGGCGAATGACCCAGATGCGAGAATGATAGGGCCCCGCATACCTTAACCAAGTTGGGTCATCGGGATGAAACTGAGGGTGTCCGATCGTATCCCGCTCAAGGATGACTTCTGACTTTCCCGATTGGGTGTCGATGACGTAGAACTTTGCGACTTGGCCCAGTTTTACCGGCACCGCCCACCAACGATCGTCACGACTTAGTGTGGTGGTTCCCATCGCAGCGCCGACCATGCCCTTTTCACGAATGTTGTCGCTGCTGAATGACACCAGCTGCTCCTCCTTTAGGGTTTCCGTATCGACGCGCCAGGCTCCTGCACCTGCCGTGAAGTAAACGAAACGACCGTCATGCGAGGGATGGATCGACCATTCGTTCAAGTCATCGCGATCGGTCAGTTGCAACAGGCTGCCGGAATCGCAGAACATACTAAAGAGTTGAGGTGACCCCGTGCGATGCGAAACCAGGATCAAACGCTGCATGGCATCATCCCATGCAGGCAAATAGTAAAACGGGTGATGGTGAATGGACGGATGAGAAGTCAATTGCCGGACACGCGCTCCGGTTGCCTCGTCGGTGAACGACTGAACTTCAGTGTTATAGAGAGTTCCCTTACCCATGTCTGACGCTTTCGAGCAACGCGGCTGCATTACCCTGTAGGATGTTGTTAGAAAGTCCCTCGACGGCACGGATCGATCGTTCGATCCCCGCAAACGGGAAATCGCTCGCAAAGTACATTCTCTCCGAACCAAAGAATGCCTCGGCGGCGTCAATCCCAAGGCGCGAACCAAAGGTAGCCGTGTCTGCGTGAAAGCGCCGAAACGCTTTGATTGCCGTTTCTTTCAATGGAGTTTCCGCCGCCTGTTGCTCTTCAGGCGCGTATCGGGTTCCAAGTGCTTCCAATCCGGATTCGAGGCGCCCCTCAACCATTGGAATGGTGCCTCCCGCGTGGTGGGTGATGATCTTCATATCCGGGTAACGATCAAACAATCCCGAGAACACGAGCCTTCCCGCACAGACGCTTGTTTCGTGAGGCCAGCCAAATGCCCACCAAAGATCGAACTTTGAGAGGGCTTCATCGGGATAGTCGGGCTGACTGCTAGGGCGCAATGGATGCAGCCAAACGGGGCAATCCAGTTCAGCCAACTGTTCAAGAACGGCCAAGTATTCGGGTTGGTCGAGAGGGGAACCGTTCACATGCGTGTAGATCTGAACGCCAACCGCGCCCAGCTCGAGCACAGCCCGTCGAGCCTCTAACATAGCAGCGTCAGGATGATTCATCGGCAGCGAAGCAACAAAACCGGGAAAGCGAATGGGATCGATCTCACACCACTCCGCAAGACAATCGTTGCCAATGCGCACCAGCTCCGGCGATGCATTCGGATCGGCAATGCTCTCTGGCGCAGGAGAAGCCAAACTGAGCAACTGACAGTAGCCATCAAAACCCTCCATGATCCGGCGACGCTCATCAAGGTCGGACATCCCGGGGAGGACGACGGCGCGATCGAACATCACCATTGGTCCATCCATATGGGAACGGCACGCTTCAATGTAGCGTGGCGGCAGGCAGTGATTGAAGATGTCGATCAGAACGTTGCCCATGTCAGATGCGTCAGCGAACGACCGGGTAATCGATGGCCTTCAGTTGCTCCCGGATATCCTGAATGCCTGCCTCTGACAGCGGACGAATGGGGCGACGAAAGAGCGGGCTCGGGAACCGCCCCATCAACCACCGTGCGACTTTCATGCGCTGGTGAGCGCCGCATCCAGGTTCGCCGAAATTGTAGATGAGTCGCGCGAGCGGAGCCACCGTCTCACGGGCGTCGCGGGCTCCGGTCAGGTCGGCGTCCAAGGCGGCGTGGACTGTTTTCACCATCAGTTCCGGCACAAAACCGGCAAACCCGATCAAGGCACCATCGGCTCCCTCCAGGAGAGTCGGCAACAAGAACTCGTCATGACAGGTGACAATCGACACATGGGGAGCGGCCGCCTTTAGTTGCTCGTAATCGAATAGCCAACGAGACATATCACGCGTGCCCATCTTGATCATCACCACCTCGGGAATCTTAACCATCTCCAGCATCTCCTGGAGTGTGTAGCCCGCCTTGGTCCAGGCGGGATATTGGTGAATGATGATGGGCACACCAGCGCCTTCGGCCACATCGCGAATAAAGCCTACCGCCGTCTCATCACTGCGGCCAAACCGCAGCCAGTGATGAGGTGGCATCAGCAGAATGGCATCCGCCCCGGCATCGCGGGCAGCCTTGGCGTGGTCGATGGCCTCGTGAGACCCTTCGGCAGAAACCCCAGTGATGGTCTTTACATCCCTCTTCTGCTGGCCGTTCACAGCATCCACCGCTGTGCGTACCACAGACGTCACACGGTCCCGTTCCTGGAGTCTTAGGGACATGATCTCTCCAGTGTGTCCATTGCAGACAACACCATTGATCCCGTCGACACTTGCGACTTCAGTGATGTATTCAGTTAGGCCACTTTCATCGATGGATTCATCGTCGTGGAACGGACAGAGTGTTGCCGGATAGACTCCGGACCAGGGTTGGGATTGCCAATCGTTATTCATTGTTAGGTTATACTGTGAAGAGTAGGACGAATCCGCCTATCAGGAGGCCGACCATGAGCCAGCCGGCCGCGAAGCCGATGAAGGCAGTCTTGGAAGGAAGGGGAATTTCGAGTCCACCGGCCTGCACGAGCATCTTCCGCTCGGCGGGCTCGACACCGGGGGGCAGTTCGCAGTTCTTCTCGATGACCTCGCCGTCCTTGATCGGCGTACGGGTCAGCGAATAGAACTGGTCGAGGCGCTCCTTCGGCATCGGCTTGGTGAAGAGACTGACAATGACTCCCGCCAGCACTCCGATGCTCAGGTAGGAGAGGATCTGCCAGGCGTCATTCATCGCGAAGACCTCACCCTTCTGGCTGGTGAGCTTCATGGCCTGGGCGAAGGACTGCCCGTGCAACCACGCTGCAAACCATCCACGGGTAATCAGGAACCAGGTCGCGAATCCGGAAAGGACGCTGGCCCAGGCACCGGCGGCCGTCGTGCGGCGCCAGAGGAACCCGAGCCAGAAGGCGATGCCCATGATGGCCACCGTCTTCATCCAGATCTTGAGGCCGGCGATCACCGCGCCCTCACCCGCTGCGGTGCGCATCACGATGAAGGCAAAGGCAATTCCACCCGCCACCACGACGATGGAGGCGATCCGGCCCACCCAAAGGTAGTGCTTCTCGGAGCGATCCGGGCGGGCGGGACGGTAGAGGTTCTCTGTAAACAGGCCCGCGGAAGCGATCATGAAGGAGTCGCAGGAGCTCATGACCGCCGCGAGAAGCGAGGCAATGAACACGCCAAGCAAACCAGGCATCAGGCCTGGGAGGAAACGGTGGGCCATGTCGCCGTAGACATCGTCCGGCTTCACGTCTGCAGGATCGACGCCGTTCTGCACATACCAGGCGAGGGCAGCGAGGGCGGTGAGACACCAGGCGATGGTGCAGATCCGCTTCACGAACGTTCCACACATGAAGCCCACCCGTCCGTCAAACTCAGTCCGGCCGGCCGCACAGTTCCCCATCGCACTCGGCAGGGCGACGATCAGGAACAAGACGTTCACCGAGAGCATCGCAACGTAGAACGTGTTGATCTTCGCCGGCGCGACGAGACTGAGCATCGATTCACCCAGCGCTTCGTTCCCGGCGATGGTCTCCTGCATGCCGGACAAGCCGCCCACTGCATTCAACACCACCGGCAAGAGCATGAACGAAAAAATGATCGTCATGATCCCCTGCACGAAATCGGTCACGATCGCACCACCCAATCCACCAGCGATGCCATACACCACGAAGAGCACGGTAATGATCGGGATGGCCCACGCCGCATCGATCGCTCCACCCGTGCCCGCATCGATCAAGGCACCGGCTCCGATCAGCATCACGCCGATCTTCACCGACATGCCGATGATACCGATGAACGCAAAGAGCACGGCCACGCTCCGTCCGTAGCGCAGCGCATAGATGTCCGCAGTCGTGGTGGCCCGGAAACGGCGCATCACCGGAGCGATCAACCAGTAGAACGGCGTCGAGAAGAGCCACATCCACTGGAACCAGATTCCCGACAGGCCGTTCCTTGCCGTAGCCGCCGCCACCGTCACCGCCTGGTCCGAGGCTGTGCCCGTCCCGAAGGCGTGCATGATCATCATCCACTTCCCGAACCGCCGTGGCATGAAGAAGTCCTGCGACCGACTGACACGACGCCCAGACCAAATGCCCAAGGCAGTCACACCGAGCAGATAGAGGACGATCACAAGGCCATCGAGCCAATGCAGTGAGTTGGGCATCGCTTCTTAGATTATCGAATGGGACAAAGACTGGCCGGAATCACGCTAAATGAAACAACTATTGCTTATTTCATTGAAATGAGCGATGCCGCTTGGTATTCATCGTGCGATAGAAGCTTCATGAGCATCACGGTCAAAGACATAGCCGAGGAAGCCGGTGTCTCGCTCGGCACGGTGAGCCGAGTGCTAAATGAACATCCCCGAGTCTCGGAGGAGAACCGGCGGCGCGTGTCCCGCGTGATCAAACAACTTGGATACACGAGACTTAGAAGACGATCCCACCAATCACTTGGGGCTGGGCTTCGCAACAAGACACTCATGCTGGTTACGCTCGGCATGCATCGAACGCTCGCGCAACTGCCAGTTGTTGCCCAGGTAATGCATGGCATTCAAGACATGGTCACCAAGAGCCGCGCGAGCTTGCTTCTAGCTGATTGCCCGGATCCTACCAATGCTCTACGCACCGTCGGTCTCAGCCCCGTGGATGGGGTGCTGATCAAAGGAGCCATGCAAGGCGATCTCGTCGCCGCCCTCGAACCTGGCTTTGTCGACTGGCTCAAGAACCACCCCTGTGTTTGGTTCATGGGTCGACCGACTGGCCTGCCCGGCGACGTCGTGGGGACAAACGACTGGGACGTCGGCGTGTTGGCAGCCAACCACCTCGTGAAACGAGGTCACACACGCCTGGCATTTCTCTCGCCCAAGCCGGGGCACGCCCTGTTCGAAAGACGCCAGGCCGGTTTTCGGGCTCAGGCTCGCAAACTGGGCGCGGCGATGACTTCGTATGTTGGAACCACTCGCAAATGGACGCTGCCCCTTGAGCCTGCCAACGATCTAGATATCGTACAACGTCTACTGGATAAGATTCTAAACGCTGAAGCTCCAGTAACAGCCGTCTTCGTCCCGGCAGACAGCATTGCGATTCTCGTCTACCGAGCACTAGCGGAACGCCATCTCAAACCAGGGAACGATATCGCCGTCATTTCGGTCAATAATGAACTGTCCATCGTCAGTGCACTGTATCCATCGCTCACGACGATTGATGTCCAGGCGGAAGAGATTGGACGCCTTGCCGTGCAACAACTCGCTGACCGCCTTAGCTCACCAACCATGAATGCCTCCATGGAACAGAACTTGGATCCTATGTTAGTGCCCGGTCAATCAGTGTCAGACCTAAGGCAAGCCACCGAAGCGTGAACCCCGCATACCAGCCGCCATCTGCCCGCCTGGAACACCCTTCCGAAACCACGCTGCAGGTCGATCAGAGAACCACGAACAAGCCCTACCATTACCAACGCTGAACTCGGACTTAATTAACAGAGATCATGAAAGAAACCAAGCCTTTGCAAAGGCAGATCAAACGCCGACATTTCCTCAAGCAAACCAGCGCGACCGGCGCGCTAACGGGCCTGACCATCATGTCAGGGCTCCGCGCTCAATCGCCTAACAACAAGCTGAACATCGCTGCCATTGGAGTTGGCGGTCGGGGTGCTAGCGTCATCAGCCGATGCACCGACGAGAACATCGTAGCCCTTTGCGATGTCGATGCTGATCGCGGCGCGGAAACGTTTAAGCAATTCCCCAAGGCGAAGCGCTTCATAGATTTCCGTGTCATGCTCGACAAGATGGGCAATGAGATCGATGCAGTGATCATCGCCACTCCGGACCACACCCACGCGGTGGCGACCATGGATGCTATGCAGCGTGGCAAACACGTCTACACTGAGAAGCCACTGACCCATAGCATCTGGGAGGCAAGGCAACTTACAGAAGCCTCGCGCAAATACAAAGTCGCCACCCAGATGGGCAACCAAGGCCATTCATCCGAAGGCGCGCGCCAAACCGTGGAGTGGATCCGCGCGGGTGTGATTGGTGAGGTGCGCGAAGTGCATTGCTGGAGTGATCGACCGCTACGTGGCACGCGCTTTGATGGCGAGCTGTATTGGCCACAAGGAGTTCCCTACCGTCCTGCGGACAAACCGCCGGTTCCGGATACGTTAGATTGGGATCTTTGGTTAGGCCCGGCGCCGCATCGCCCTTATCACCCGAGCTATGTGCCCTTCGACTGGCGCGGTTGGTGGGACTTTGGCACCGGTGCCTTGGGCGACATGGGCTGCCACATCATCGATCATCCTTACTGGGCACTTCAGTTAGGCCATCCGGAAAGTGTGGAGGCGACGAGCTCGCATGTCAGTCGCGAAACGGCTCCGCTCGCTTCCATGATCACGTATCAGTTTCCTGCCCGAGGCGACCTTCCACCCGTGACCATGTACTGGTATGATGGCGGCCTCAAGCCGCCGCGCCCTGCCGAGCTTGAACCGGATGAAGAACTGTTAGTCGATGGGTGTCTCTATATCGGTGACAAAGGTAAGGTGATGCACAAATCCCACGGCGGCAAACCGGTCCTGATCCCGTTGACGCGCATGGAGGATTTTAAAAGGCCGCCCAAGACGATTCCACGTCTCGACGGTCACGAACAGAACTGGATTGATGCTTGCAAGGGCGGCGAGCCCGCGTGTTCCAACTTCGAATACGCAGGGCCAATGACGGAAGTGGTCTTGTTAGGCAATCTTGCCATCCGCACCAGCGGCCCCTTGCTTTGGGATGGCCCAAACATGCGCGTCACCAACAACAAATCCGCCAACAAATTTATCCGGAGAGCGTATCGCAAGGGGTGGGCATGGTAGTAATGGCATCCTAACCACAACGCTCAATTGCCTACGGTAGCACTTCATCTTGATTGGCGATCTTGGCGTCTTCAGCGTTCCATTGATAGGTGATCATGCGATGATCGTCGTAGATTTCTACGACCCCTTGTGGTGCCCGAACAGGGCTGCGAACTCCGCAACGGTGTAGACTGGCTTCTCATGCTGAGGGAGTGTTGGTGATGATGGTGTTTTAGACATGGCTATTCATGGGTTGGTTCTTCCCATGGATGCGCAGACCAGCGAGCAAAGGTCCGACCTTTCGCTCTCCGTTCCAATCTTTGCCTTAGGTTGCTTGAGCGCTGCCATCGGCATCGAGATTGCTAGTCATGAGTGTTAGTTCACAAAATCTACCTAAGCCTCGCGCAGCAGAGTGCGCGAAAGATAGCGTCAGCAAGCCGCACTTCAAACGGGATCTCGTGGTGTCAGAAAAGTCGAATCGCTCTTCATGCATACCGCATCCCGGTAGTAGTAATCCGCCTAACCGCTCACGACATCCCAGCTCTCCTTCACCTGCCAGAGCGAATTCAGCCTCAATACTTCAGCACTCGGAACTCCTCCTGCCAGTAGTCGATCACGTGCTCTTGTTGCTGGTTCACCCAGCCTACCAGAGACACCATCATCAGCCTGAATACGTCCATTTCAGATTCTTGCAATCACCGATCGAAGAAATGCAGATCGAATCCCCATTCCCATAAACTCCCCAACCGATTGAAGGTCGGCAACTTACGCCACAATCGAATTTCTTGACATTACGGGGTAGAATTCGAACCCTCGAAATGCATTTGAGATAGTGGCTATATTTAAAATCGCACTTTCTGAGCCATCTCAAGAGAGTGCTCGTTGCGGAGGTGGCCGTAGACCTTCATAGCGAGAGCACCGCCATCCTTGTGGCCCAACCACTTAGAAACGGTCGGGATGTCTACGCCTGATTCGATGCATATCGTGGCGAAGAGGTGACGCAGGTCATGATGGGTGATGGGCTCCATCCCAACCTTCTCGGCGGCAGAAGTCATGGCTTTACGCGCGACGGAGACCCTGACCAGGTGGGTGTATGGAGCCTGTTTACCAATTCGCGTTTCAATTCTCGATAGAAGGTCGGCGAAGTTCGCAATGATGGGCACTCTGCGGATAAGGCCGTTTTTGGTGCCTTTCTTCGGGCTGCCCATGACGAGAATCTCGCCTCGCTTCCGATCACAGTGCCTCCAAATTACATGCCGAGCTTCTCCAATTCTCAGTCCGGTGTAGGATAGGAACTCAACCAAGTCGGCACAATCATTTGCCCATCGATTTGGAGAGGTCCGAATTGCTTCCACCCAGAGCCCGAATGTCTCAGAATCTGGAAGTTTGGTCGTGAGATCCTTCTCAGACGGTTTTACCCGCTTCAGGTGCTTGGCGGGATTCGCCCGCCGAAATCCCCCGTCAACCGCCAGCTCAAAGATCGCTTTCAGCGCCCCAAGCGTGTTGTTGTAACGGCTTGGTGAAACCTGCTTCGAGTAGCGGCCAGCCCAAGCTTCACACTGCGAAGGCTTTACTTTGGGAATCGGCGTTCCGCCAAGATCTGGCCAGCTCTTCCTGAGAGCCACTTCAATCTCATTCCAGTAGTCCTTGGTGGAATCTTTGGTCGAGGCGTCATTCTTGAACTGAGACCGCCAACCTGCAATCGCATCATCAACGAGCTTCCAACTCTCACCGGAGTTCGCCACTTCCGAAATCCTTTCCTGGTCCTTTAAAAGTTCCGAAAGCTCGTGCTGAGCAACACTCAGCAGCTTCGTTCCCAGGGTGCGCCATGTAAGCTTGCCAGCCACTTTGAGGCGCGCATAGTTTGAGGCGCGCATAGTAGGTCCCAGATCGATGTTTATAGAGATTTTTGTAACGAGTAGCCGTCCAAGTTTTGATCTTTGTTTTCACGAGTGTATAAATAAAGTGTATAATTGCTCGCTTGACTCTGCAAACTTCTCACGTAAAACGCTAGTCAGTAAGCAAAAGCCGACGTGGCGGAATTGGTAGACGCAACGGACTTAAAATCCGTTATTCGCAAGAGTGTGCGGGTTCGATCCCCGCCGTCGGTAGCTCACGGGTAGTCGGCAAAGCCGGGGCCTCCGATCCGTATTCGGACTTCTGTGCGCGCTAAGCAAGGAGAGTGTGACTATCGCTCATTCGACAACAACGCGCAGAAAACGCCGCAGAGTATCGGCAGCAGAAATAGGGATGGTATCTCGGACATCCACTTGGATGAGGCCATTGGTTAGATCAGCCTCACTGAGTAGCCCGGGACCGATCATCGACGTCCCATCGACGCTGGTCGCCACCGTGGTCCAAGGACCAGCCGGGCTCTCAGCTGTCTGCACGTTGATAGTCACATCATTCCTGGATGGGTCGCGCGTGAAGCGCGCCTCGAGAAATTGGCCGTCGCTGGATAGACCAAGTGCGATGCTGCTTTCCCCTTGCTTTTCAGGGTTCGTCGCCACGCCGTATTCCACGATATTCGCCCAGCCATCACCATCAAAATCCATGTGATTGGCAGCTGTGCCAGCGTTTTCTATTTCGCTAAAGTGGGTTTGGCGCCAAGCCTGAATAGGTGCTAGCACAGATCCAAAGCCATCATAAATGTAGGCAGCACCAGCGCTAAAGACGTGTTCATCCGGAACACTGTTGACGCCGCTGGTACTGCTTGACTCTCCATGGGCACCCACCACAACCGTGTCATCGGAGACACCAACCGAGGTACCAAACAGATCGTGATCTTGTGAGGCGCCAATCGCTTCCGGTTTCATGTATGCCCGTTGGGACCAACGCCCTTCGCTCCGCACAAAAACATAGGCTGCTCCCGCCGAAATCGTTAGGTCCTCGCTAATATCATGAGGAGGAGGATTGACTCCTGTCGCCCCGTCATTCTTTGCCCGTGCGCCGACCACGACAGTGTCTCCTGAGGCAGCAACCGACCAACCAAATCTGTCCTGCCCCTGAGTTTCGCCAAGAGTGCCCGGCTTGAGGTAGGCTTGCTGCTCCCAGTGCCCCTCACTCTGCACGAAGACATAGGCAGCACCGGCATCACTAGCCAACTCATCGGGGGCACTATTGATTCCTTTCGAAGAGCTGTCTTCCCCAGGTGCGCCAGCAATGAGTATATCGTCCGCCACGGCTACAGACCAGCCGAAACGATCTCCCACCTGCTTGATGCCGCCATCATCTGGCTTGAGGTAAGCTTGCTGATTCCAGATGCCCTTGCTACGAACGAAGACGTAAACGGCTCCGGCAAAACTGGAGTCCTCATCGGGCGTGGAGTTCGCACCCGTCGTGCTGCTTGATTCCCATGGTGCCCCGACAACCACAGTGTCCCCAGAAACAGTAACCGAAGTACCAAACTCATCGCCGAGCTGTGAGCTGCCTACCTCCGATGGTTTGAGATAGGCCTCCTGAGTCCACAATCCGTCACTACACACGAACACGTAGGCTGCTCCAGCATTCGTTGCATTCTCGTCAGGAGCTTGATTGATTCCGGTCACGGCGGAGTCTTCACGAAGCGCCCCAACGACCACGGTATTACCTGAAATAGCGACCGAGTAGCCAAACTGGTCATATTCCTGAGTCTCCCCGACAGAGTCTGGCTTGAGATAGGCTTCTTGAGTCCACAAACCATCGTCGCGGACAAACACGTAGGCAGCGCCCGCCCCATCGGCATTCTCGTTAGGTGTACTGTTGATTCCTGTCGAACTGCTAGACTCGTAGTGGGCACCAACAACTGCCGTATCTCCCGATATCGCGACCGAGTAACCAAACTCGTCAAAGGCTTGAGAAGTGCCAACGGCGACCGGTTTGAGATAGGCCTGCTGCGTCCAAAGTCCGTCAGTCTTCACAAAAATATAAGCGGCCCCAGCTTCTGTCGCGTTATCGTTAGGCACGCTATTGATTCCTAAGGAGCCACTATCCTCCTGGTACGCCCCCACGATGACCGTATCCCCCGAGACAGAGACCGACCAACCGAAATAGTCGAGTTCCTGCGGCATCCCAAATCCTGCTGCTTTGACGTAGGCTTGCTGGTGCCAATCATGATCTTCTAGCGTCATGATATAGGAGGCACCGGCATTGGCGGCATTCTCGTTACCCTCGCTGTGGATGCCTACAGTGTCACTATCTTCAAGCGGAGCTCCAATGCTTAGAATCGTATCGGACATGGCGACAGAGAATCCAAAGTGATCTCCAGCTTGAGTCATCCCGACGGCTTCTGGCTTAAGAAAGGCGTCGTGACTCCAAGTTCCGGAGCTGCGAGCAAAGACATAGACAGCACCGGCATCGTTGGCTGATTCCTCCGGCAGACTGTCAATACCCGTCGCGTTGCTGTCTTCAAACGGAGCTCCAACGGCCGCTCGATACGGCGAAATGCCCACCGAATGTCCGAAGCGATCACCGTCCTGAGAATCGCCAAACGACTGGGGTTTAAGATAGGCCTGTTGAGTCCATGTCTCTCCTGATCGCACAAACACATAGGCAGCCCCGGCATCCTCACTCTCTTCATCGGGCGCGCTATCGACACCGGTGCTATTGCTGTCCTCGAGCGGCGCTCCAACAATGATGTAATCATTAGTAAAACTCCATGCCGCAGCGACAGAGAATCCAAATCGATCCCCAGCTTGCGAGACACCTATCACGTCGGGCTTGAGAAAAGCTTGCTGACTCCAAGTCGTACCGCTTCGAGAGAAAATATAGCCAGCTCCAGAATTGACCATGGGACCACCAGTATCCTCAGGTGCGCTATTGATCCCTGTCGAGATGCTGTCCTCATCTGGCGCTCCCACGACCAACCCATTGAACAAGAGGCCGACGGACCAGCCAAACGAATCCCCAACTTGGGTCGTTCCCACGGATTCCGGCTTCACATAGGCCTCCTGATTCCAGTTACCTTCGTGACGCACAAAGACATAGGCTGCTCCAGAGGCGCTTGCATCTTCATTGGGGATACTGTTCACTCCCATCGTGCTGCTGGCCTCAAAAGGAGCCCCGACTGCCAACGTTTCTCCTGCGATCGCTACCGACCAACCGAAACCATCATCTTCCTGGCTGAGACCGACAGATTCGGGCTTGAGGTAGGCCTCCTGAAACCACGCTGCCTCGCCACTGTCGTAGACGTAAACGTAGACAGCCCCAGAGTCTTGGCCGGTAGAGGCACTGTCTCCTGGCACTGTGTTCACTCCTGTCGTGCTACTGTCTTCATGGGGTGCCCCCACCACCACGGTCCCATTTGAAACAGCAACGGAGTGCCCAAATCGGTCGCCCTCCTGTGAATCGCCAATCGCCATCGGTTTGAGATAGGCTTCTTGAGTCCACCTGGTTCCACTGCGCGTGAAGATGTAGGCCGCACCTGAATCATAATCATGGTTGTCCGTAACAATTGGTGTGCCGTTGACTCCGAGTGAGCTGCTATCTTCGCTGGGAGCCCCCACGACCACCATATTCTGAGAGACCGCAACCGAATAACCGAACCGATCAGGCGGAGGCGCCACATCAACGGCAGTCGCCTTCAAATACGCCCTTTGGGCAATCGGGTCGATGGTGATCGGGTAGCGAGCCCCACGTTCATCAATCACGAGACGAAAGCTTCTCTCACCCGCAGCAGCAAAGTGTGAAGACAGCAACTTCCCATCATCGTCCCAGACCTTTAGACCAGTGTAAGTGACGATGTCAACTTGTGCATCATTTTTGAAAACCACCCCCTGCCCATCGAGATTAATGACAGGGTTCAGTGAGCCATGAGTCGTCAGCGTAAAGGCAAGAAGACTCGTCGATACTGCCCCAGCTGATGCAGGGCGTCGAGCGACGGTGAAGCCATGCTTCAAACCCCGCTGATCGTTAATAAACCATTCCTCCACCACGGCATCTCGCTGGTAGCTGAGACCTGAGCCCGAGACATTCACGACGGGCTTATCCGAAAAGGCAGATTGGCTCTGCCCAAAGCCATAGCTCTGCAGTTCCAATCCCCAAGACCAACCTCCCTCGTCGGGTTGAGTCGTAAAGCCATGCCGATCAAATTCCATTGCCCACCGCTGCCCAGGATTGCGCGCCTGCCAGCCAGCGTCCGAAGGTTGAAACGCGTGTCTCCCAGACTCATAAGCCTCGCGGATGCTCCGCCAGTCAGCCGCTGCCAAGCCCTCAGGCACTCTCTCCAGAGACCCCAGATCCAGCACTTTGCCAGAAGACGGTGCAGCCTCGAGTGCGCTCGTGACCCCTAGGAATATGGCAAGAAGCTGGAGGTTTAGGGGATTCATGCGAGACCCAGGCCTAATCAATGCCCTTCAGTCTAAGCACGTGACGCGGAAACTAAAAGAAACTCCTATCGAGAGTTTCTCCCTCTCAAGGTTGCTTCTCTTCTACGCGACTGTATTCCGATTTAGAGAAACGGTGAGGGATTCGAAGCCCATCGTGCGTTTGTATTTAGCCTCATCTTCGACACGGGGCTCGGCGCGGACGAGGCCGACTTTGCTAACATGTACGCTTAACTGCTGCAGAAGCGTTCTGACAAGGAGACGGGCGTGGGGAGCGCCCAGGCAGATATGAGTGCCCGCACCGAAGGCAAGGTGGGGGTTGGGCTTTCGGTCAAGTCGGGTTTGTTCGGGTAGGTCGAAAGCTTCTTCATCTTGGTTCGCGGAGGCCCAACAGAGAGAGACCCGGCCCTTTCGTGGCACCGTGACGCCGTGAACATCAGTTTCGACTGGGCAAACTCTGCCAATGTGAGTGAGCGGTGAGATGACGCGAAAGAATTCTTCTGAGGCGTTGACAACACGTTTGGAATCTTCGCGAAGGAATTCGAGCGCATCTGGGTTCTCTGTGAGATAGTGAAAGATCGAGGAAACCGTGTGAATGATGGTATCGCGACCGCCGGCAAACGCAAGGTTAGCAAAACCCATCATCTCATTTCGCGTGAGCGGTCGGCCATCGATCGATGACTGCGTAAGGACACTAAAAAAATCGTTCCCTGGATCTTCGGTCGCAAAATCGAGCTGACGCTCGAGATAGGCATCCAAAGCAGAGCCTTTAGCTTCGCTATCGCCGCCATCGTGAAAGACGTGGGTGCCCCAACTAATCCAGGTGGCGGCTTCCGATTCCGGAACGTTGAGCAAGTAAGTCAGTGCATGTGATTGTAAAGGAAGAGCAAACTCACGAACAATCTCTACAGAATCCCGTTCCAATGATTCGGTTAGAAGACGACGAATCAGGCTTTCCACCTGCGAGATGACTTGAGGATCCTTGGCCCGTTTGAAGAAAGGTTCGACGAGTTTGCGGTAGGGGCCGTGTTCAGGGGGATCAGTCTCAATAGGAAGCTGACGAACATTGCGCACGTCTTCCTCCGACGGAATGGGAACCCGAAAGGGGGCATCTGAGCTGAGCGTCTGCCAATCCTTCGCTGCGGCACGCACATCGGCGTGACGCAAGATCATGGGCACATCCTCGCCCTGAAAAGGACAGGATAAAACACCGGACTCCCGGCGCTTTGCTTGAAAGGGATCATTCATGAAACTAGTTCAAACGAAATGCCGAACGTGTCGAGCAGTTACGAGTCGATGAACATCCCATCATTGGCAGATCCGCGGATTGTTTCGCCTCCAGGAAGTCGCATCCTGGCAACGATGAAAGAGAAATGCTCGAAACTCGGGAAGAGGGCCCCAAGCGCCTGGACGGCGCCTTGTATCTGCTAGAGTTCTGCACCGACGTAAAGACGTAGCTCTGAGGGCGAATGGAGTGCCAGTCCAACAGAATGAGGACACGCAAGCCCTTGATCGCATTTGCGGCGGCGATCTCAGTCCTGACACCCCTCGGCTGAAAGAGGAAACGGACTACTTCCGGCAATGCGCGCCGCCATTGGCGAAGTGACGCCCTGTGCTAGGAAATTCCTTGGTTTTCTGCGGGAAGTGCCTATGCTTAAGATTACTTAACAATCTTGAGCACTTAACGAATTGTCCTTGGAATACGCACTCTCCCCTCTCCTCGGCTCTGGCTGGGACACCTTGTCGATGGCGACGCCCGCTGGTCTGGCCATCGTGGCCTGTTTGGCACTGCTGTCGACTTTCAGCTGGTCGGTCATGATCTCGAAGCTGTTTCAGCTCCGGAAAATGCGGAAGCAAACGGAGCATTTCCTGGTCATGTTCCGCGGCCAACAGAATCCTCTAGAGCTTTTCGAGATGGGAAATCGGTTTCCCTTTGCGCCACAAGCCCATGTCTATCGCATGGCCTGTGCCGAGATTTCCCACTTCCTCTCGGCAGCAATGAAACGCCGCGATGGGCAAGTGACTGAGTATTCACTGGAACCCAAGGTATCCTCCGCACAATTGGAAGCGGTCAATGCCTCCATTGATCGAGCCGTTGGCGAAGCCACCGTTCGCATTGAAGACAAGACGACCATCCTAGCAACCGCAGTGAGCGGAGCACCATTCATTGGCTTGTTAGGAACTGTCTGGGGCGTAATGGACACGTTTAGTGCCGTCGCTCGCGACAGCGGCGTGGCCAGTCTTCAATCGATGGCGCCAGGTGTCTCCTCCGCCTTGGTCACGACCGTCGTGGGCTTGCTAGTGGCTATCCCGGCCATGTTTGGCTACAACTTCATTGTGAACCGCATCCGAGTGATGACCGTGCGACTGGATAACTTCGCATCCGAGCTGCAAACCGTCCTAACAAAGCGTTTCTTGGCCGAGACAGCCGTCGCTCCGCTCTTGCACGACACCCCACAGCAGGTATCTGAACCAGATTACACAGCCCCTCCGCCCGCTGATGATCCGGAGGGCTCTCAGTATCAGGTATGAGACGTTCTCGACGACAGCGCCGGCAGCCCATGAGCACGCTTGCAGAGCTCAATGTCACGCCCATGCTCGATCTGGCCTTTGTGCTCCTCATCATCTTCATGATCACCGCACCGCTATTAGCGAGTCGAGTCGATCTGATCATCCCGACGACCCGGGCAAAGCGGGATGCCGTCGCCGCAGAACGCACGGTGATTGTTGAAATGAATAATGAGGGCGTTCTGGAGATCGAAGGAGACGTGATGACTGAACAAGATTTGAAACAACGCCTCGCCGAACAACTGGCGGAGAGTCCTGAACTAGGCGTGCTCATCCGGGCAGATGCCTCGCTGAGCCTAGGTAAAGTCATGCCTGTGCTGGATCTTCTGAAAAGTGAGGGCATTGTCGACGTAGGCTTTATGGCTAGATCCGACCCTTGATTGGCGGCTGTCCTCCACCAACCAAGTTTCCTCCTGCAATGAAACATCGCGAAACCAGTTTCTCGCTCATCTTTATTGCCGTCGTCCTGGCGCACGTCGGCGTCGTTGGTTGGCTTGTCTTTGGCAATAGCGGTTGCCAGCAAGACGCGGCCGCATCGGAGTCAGCAGCCTTGACTCCAAAGGCCGCGCAGCCCATCCAACTCAACTTGTCTCTATCTGATCGAGTGAAGCCAACAGCCGCACTTGAGGAGACCGAATCCCCACTCCCACCGGAGGCAGTCAGTGTTCCCGATGATCCAGAAAGTCGCCTTGTCCTACCCAAAGCGCCTGTAACTCAAGAGCCACCAGAACCCATCGTGGTTGATGACTCCGCTGAGAAGGCTAGGGAAGCAGCAAAGCAAGAGGCCTTGATAGCAGAACAGCGAAAACGCGCCCAAGAGGCTGAGGCGAAACTGGCATTAGTCGAGCTAGAGAAAGCGAAAGAGCGAGAGGCCGAGGCTGCACGCAAGCGTGAACTCGCCGCTACGAAAGCGAAGCGCGAAGCCGCAGAGGCACAACGGCAAAGAAATGAAGAAGCCGAGAAAGAACGTGAGCGTGAAGAAGCGGCTATTCTTGCGGCCAAAGCAAATCGGGAGAAAGACCGGCAAGCAGCAATCCTAGCACAGAAACAGGAAGCTGATAAGGCCCGGAAGCGGAAAGAGGTTGAGGATGAACGGAAACGAGAGCTCGCTCGCAAAAAAGAAGAGCAACGCTTAGCAGAAACCAAACGCAGTCGCCAAGCGGCAGAAGAGGCCGCCAGAAGAAAGCGGCTCGCAGACCAACTTGAAGAAAAGCGCAAAGCTGAAGAAGCCAAGCTCCTAGCAGAGCGGCTCGAACGCGAGCGCGCTGAAGCGTTACGGATTGAGAAGGCCAAAGTCATTGGTCAGCCTGCTGTGGTCAAAGCCAAACCGGTCGGCACAGCGGACGGTACTGGCCAAGCAGCAAACGCTCCCAGTATCGTATCCGCAAAGCCAACGGGTGGCGGCGGTGGCTCCCCCACCCTGGTTAAAATAGACATGGCCGGTTACCGAGTGAGCGTCGAGAAGATGATTCGGAATCGATGGACGGTCCCCAAGGGCATTGCAGTCGATCGCCGGCCCGAAGTGATCTTGCGAATCAACCGCGCTGGCAAGGTTGTCTATTCTCGCCTGAGCCAGAAATCCGGAAATTCCAATTTGGACCGCTCTGCCATTAATGCTGTGCAGATTGGCTCACGACTCATCCCCCTTCCCCCAGGCTACCAAGAGAAACTCTACGAAGTTAAAGTGAAGTTCGAAATCGACTGAATCCGACAAGCATGATGAATTCAAGAATAATGATAGCGCCGAAGATTCTAGCGCCCCTGGCTCTGCTGATTACGCTACTGAACATCCAAGCGCAGGATGAGATCACCGTTCGGGGTTCTAGCAAGTTTGACGTCGCTATCGGAGACTTTGGAGGTCCTGCGGGAACGACCGTCGCCCAGGCTCTCAGCAAGCGCTTGCGAGACTCAGGTTACTTCAACATCAAAGCCCCCGGGCCTGGACTCTTTGTCGTGATTGGAGGAAGCGATGGTCGACAAGTCGACGGGACCCTCACAGGACCTCAAGGTCAATCCATGTTCCGCAAGGGCTACCGCAATGCTCGGATTGATACCAACATTGCCCGCCTAGCTGACGACATTACCGAAGCGATCACTGGAATTCCTGGGATTAATGGCACGAGTCTCGTGTTCGTAGGTCGTAGCGATGGACGGAAAGAGATCTTCCAATGCCTTGCAGATGGATCTGGGTTGAGACAACTCACCCGCGACCGAGGCATTTGCGTGTCTCCCAGTCTAAGTTCGAAGCGCGGCTACGTCGCCTACACGAGCTATGCCAGCGGCTATCCAGACATTTACACCATTGGCGCAGACGGAAGCAATCGGCGTCGCATCATCAATGCGCCTGGCACCAACGGTGGGGCAGCCATTTCTCCAGACGGCGGACGGATCGCTTGCACCATGAGCTTCTCCGGCAACAAGGAACTCTATGTCGTCAGCCGCGGCGGCGGGCGTCCACGCGCACTCACCCGCACCGCAGCAAGCGAGTCCTCACCTACCTGGTCGCCCAACGGGTCAGAGATCATTTACAGTTCCGATCAAACCGGTCGCCCTCAGCTCTATCGCATTTCAGCGTCAGGTGGCCGCGCCCGGCAGCTATCGTTAGGATACGGCTATTGCACCGAGCCTGCCTGGTCGCCCGATGGCAACAGACTGGCGTTCACAGTGAAAGCGGGAGGTATCGCCATCGCTCTACACGATTTCCGCACGGGCAAGACAACACGATTGCGGGCGGGAGAAGATCCCACGTGGGCGCCCGATTCACGGCATCTCGCCTTTGCCGCAGGCGGCTCGCTCTATCGGCTGAATGTCGACACAGGAGCCATGCAACGTCTCGCCGTGAATGTATCCAGCATCAGTGAACCTTCATGGGGGCGATAGGATTGATGCCGAGAACGCTCGTCTTTGCTCTGTTTCTGATCGTTTTCGGCATCGGTGGTTACCTCCGTTTCCATGGCCTAACCATTCGATGGGATCACTCACAGAAAGACAAGACGAGCTTGCTTTACCGCCCATTCCACATGGACGAAGCCGTGCAGGGACGGAAACTTGGCAAGTTGCTCGATGATGGCGAATACGTCTACAATCCCGAGGACTTGCACGGTCCTGGCTTGATCTACAGCACACTCCCGCTTGCTTGGATTCGGGGCGAAAGAACCGGAGCGAGCCTAACGGATTTCACCTTGCGTGCCATTCCCGCTGCCTATGGGGTCGCGCTTCTCCTGCTACTCTGGGCTTGGCGTGAAGAACTTGGTAATGCCGCTTTGTTAGGTGGAGGAATCCTCTTCGCCGTGAGCCCCATCATGGTTTATTTCAGCCGCTACTACATCATGGAGGTCCCCATGGTCTTTTGGATCACGGTCTCCATGATTGCCGCTTGGCGTTACGTAAAACGCCCTGGCTACGGCTGGGCCATTCTCTTCGGAGTGGCTGGCGGGCTCACCCACATGACCAAAGAAACCGGAGCCATCTCGTTCTTCACCATGGCCGTCGCAGGAGCAGTGGTCCTGCTAAGCCACCGGCACTACCTTCGCACCGAAGGGCAGCATTGGAAACATTTGGGAGCTTCGGTTGGATTGGGACTCTTGGTCTCGATGATCGGTTTCAGCGTTTTCTTTCGAGAGCCAGAAGCCATCTGGGAAAGTATCCGCACTTATTTCCTCTATTTCGAGCGCGCCGAAGGAAGCGGTCATGAAAAACCATGGACTCACTATCTCAAGATACTCGCGTGGAATCGCCAGCCCGAAGGCGGGCCTTATTGGACAGAGGCTCTGACACTCTTCTTTGGAGCGATCGGGCTCGTCATCGCGTTCACTCCAGCGGTCAAGAGCCTCGGCGATACCATCTTTTGGCGTTGGATTGGACTCTATACGATTCTCACAGCTGCCATCTACGCTGCCATTCCTTACAAGACGCCCTGGAGCATGCTATGCTGGGTATTCACCTTAATGCTCATGGCTGGCCTTGGACTTGCCTTCTTGATTAGCCTTCGGCGCTTCTACCTCGTCGTGCCAGTGATCGCATTGCTTACCTTTGGCTGGGGATTAGTCGATTTATCTAAACAGACGAAGTACAGCGTCACGACTTTCCGAGCTGACTATCGGAATCCTTTCGTTTATGCCCACTCACCTGCCAAGCTTATAGACCTGGTACGCAATGTGCATGACATGGCAGCAGTACATCCTCAGAAGAAGAAATTGACGATCGCCTTGTGCGATAAAGATGTCGGTTGGCCACTACCTTGGTACTTTCGCGCGTTTCCCAACCTTGGACTAGCAAGATCGCTACCAAGCGATTTTGATGTTCTCCGCGCCCAAGATGTTGTCATTATTTCTCCCGATTACGACGCCGCCATGATGGAAGCCACCTCAGAGACTCATGCCTACGAAACGATGTATGGGATTCGTGATGACCTCAAAGTCTATAACTATGTCGAGAAAGAGCTCTATGAGCGCTTCCTAGATTCCAGAGGCTAACGACGATGAGCCAGATCCATCGATTTGATCATTCTGCGATGGCCACACCGTGGACCATTACCATTGCGGATGAAGACGCCGATTCATCGGCATGGGCAGCGGAACAGGCTATCGCGGTGATTGATCGGATCGAAGAGGATCTCAGCCGTTTCAAATCTACCTCGTATGTCAGTCAGTTAGGTAGACTACAGGCAGGACATCAAATCAACGTCAGCCGCGAAACCTACGAATGCCTCGAACTTGCCATGGCGGTCTGGCACGAAACAAAGGGCGCCTTTGACGTCACTGTCGCACGCGAAGCCTCATCGGATGAGACCTGGACGTCCGGAATGAAACAATTCGCTCTTTGCGAAAATGAACGAATCCAAGTCTCTGAGGCTGGTCTGGCTCTTGATCTGGGTGGACTCGGGAAAGGATTCGCGTTGGACGAGATCAGCCAGCTCTATCAAGAGCACGACATTGCCAATGCCTTTCTAGATTCGGGCGGAAGCACATTCCTAGCCATGGGCAACGAAAGCGCCGCAGCCGAGGGCTGGCCTGCGTCGATCGGGCCTTACGGCGTCATCGCACTGAAGAACCAAGCTTTAAGCGCTTCCGGATTTGAGGTTCAAGGTCAACACATCATCGATCCCCGTACGGGATTACCCGTGGAGACCGGTCGGCAGCGTACTTGGGTTCAAACAGAATCCGCCGCACTAGCAGACGCTCTGTCCACGGCGACCTTGGTGATGTCTGATGAAGAGATCGAGCAATTCTGTGAAGCTCACCCCGAAGTCACGGTGATGATGGGATAGGCCTTAGTTCAAATGCACCGTTAAGATCCGCCGGATTTCATCAATAGCATCTGGATGGCGGTGCGCGCTATGCCATGATCCAACGATCTTCTCCGAAGTCGCTCCCTCGAGATGCGAACTCGCGTAACTAACGACGCCATCTGAACTTGCTGGGGCATTCCCCAGGCCTCGGTCCCCGCAGATCGTGTGAAATGTTACTCGTTCATCGATCGGTAATTCACTCAGGGTCCTGAGAACGGGATTGGAGTATTTCAAACGCGTCACACTGTTAGGAGCAAGATCAATCATCGATAATCCCGTGTCGGTGATCTCCTGCACAATTCCTGTGAGATTCAGGGTCAACACGTCGTTCGGCAACTTAATAAGACGCGAGGTAAGACGACCGATCCAACTGTCGGCAATCGTGCTACCGCGGTGCGGGGTCGCCACGAAGATGGCCCGACGAATGTAGCCTTCAGGGCTCATGTAGAGCAAATCGCGAAGCCTATTCTTTGTCGCCTGGTCAGCACTGAGCTGATCAAGAGGATGTTTAAAAAACTGGTGCATCGCAGCATCATCCGTCCGACGAATCTGAGCGCTGGAAATAAGCCCACCCATGCTATGGCCAATGAGAACAATTCTATCCAGGACAGGCAACCTGTCTGCAGGATCAAAGTGAAGCCGCACTTCACGAATGGTTCTCCGCAAATCTGCTGCCGGATAAAGGAATGGATAGCCAGAAGGGTATTGATAGATCCAGAACTGATACCGTTCACGAATCACAGGATCGGCAAGAAGCCCATTGATGGTCTCATCCCAAGTGGCTCCACTTGACGCCAACCCATGGACAAAGATCACAGGAATGGCATCCTCACGAAATGGCTCCGTTAGGGTTAACCGCATAATATCATCTGCCTCGCCTGGACGGAATAGACCAAGAAAGGCCTTCTTGTTCGGATCTTCGTCAACGAAACGTGCCCAGGAAGCCGAGTAATCCGTCGCCAACGGCAATTCCTTTCCTCCTACGCGCAAACTATCTTCGCGCAAAGAATCGTAGAATGTCAGCGTCACTTGTCGCCCCTTAAAGCTTAGCACCGCCGTAAGCGGTTGG
>Ga0213868_10001267_pt1 | contig 24347 bp, 22 predicted proteins | sample PICome_9_FD_160087 | JGI IMG/M metagenome (GOLD analysis project Ga0213868, IMG submission 160087) | Coastal seawater microbial communities near Pivers Island, North Carolina, United States - PICO127 | ecosystem: Environmental > Aquatic > Marine > Coastal | place: USA: North Carolina... | reverse complement strand
AGGACTTCGGCGTCGAAGTTGTCTTCAGTTATTGTTAGAGCCATAACGCGAATATGTACGGAAAAAGGGTGGCGTCAAGAGCCACCCTTTGAGGATTTTTCGACATATGATGTCGTCACCGAGATCTTTACGATTCCGTGATCAGCGATTACCCACCAACTCCCAAGGTAAGGAAGTTGAGAGCAGCGACGCCAACGGCGATGATGAAAATGATAATAGGAAGAGCCATAATTTTAATGTAATTGATCAAATTTAAACCTTAATCAAAAAGTTGCCCGAAGGTCTTCTCGTGGGTCCACATCATGATGGTGAGAGCCAAAACGGCAAGGCTAAGAACAAAAGCCAAAATAGACATCACCATTGGTATGGTGTCGCTTTCCTCCTCTTCATCGTCGTCCATCGCGATTGTCCCGATAGTTGACATTGTCGGAGCAGTCGGCTTTCCGAGCTGCTGAGTGCTCTGAAGTTGGACAGTAGCCTGAGGAAGCGCCGTCGTGGGGGCGCCTGCGGCTGCTCCTGGAGCTGGAGAGGTTTTAAGTGGAACAGTTGCCGGACCAGGTGCAGTTTTCAGAGGGATGGTAGGAGCCGGTGCGGGTGCACCACCTGCGCTTGGAGCAGGTGGTGGAGTCGGAGCACCAGAAGGTGCTGGCGCAGACTTTAATGGAATTGTTGGCGCTGGAGCCGGAGGCGCTGGTGCACTCGGAGCCGGCGGATCTGCCTTGAGCGTCGCGCGGACAGTCTCTTTCTTTACGGGCACTGATGAAGTTTGATCATCGGATGCGGGCGGCTGTGTGTTTTCGTTTTCTTCGGCCATAATTAGATCGTGGTGTCTATGAATTGAATAATCGCGTGGTGTTTGCCAGTGCTGTTAAAGAGTTAACAAAATTACGCCTCAACCTGTCAAACCACGAAGTTTAGAAAATTGAGGAAATATTGAGCATTTAAGACAAAATAAGGCCAAAAAAAGAAGCGGCGGGCAAAAACCCACCGCTTCTATCCTAAAATGCGCAATTTATGCTGATGGCCTACGGCCCTTGAAAGTCAGCTCGGCGATTCCCGATTTATCAAGTTCGCCAAGTCCAACTCCCACCATTTTGTCATATTGAGCCCTAGTGGCATCATTGACAGGCAGGCTAATCCCGACCCCTTCTGCTAAGGCAGCTGCAATCCCAGAATCCTTAGCGGCGTGTTCCGCTGAGAACCAACATTCATGATCACGATCAATCATATCCTCAGAATCAGTCTCGAGAACCCGGCTATTGGCCCCCGTTTGAGCGAAAATATCACACACCATCTGAAGATCAAGACCCATTGCATCGGCAAGACCCAAGCCCTCGGCTAGAGCCGCAGTGTTAATATTCATAACCATATTAACGAGCGCCTTCACCTCGGCAGCTTTACCGATTGGACCGCAGAGGCGAAGGTTTACGGAGAGTTGATCAAGAAGCTCCTTGTGCTGGGCGAAAACTTCCTGATCCCCCCCAATCATTAAGAATAATTTTCCCTCGCGGGCTTGAGAAATCGATGATGCCATCGCCCCTTCCAGAACATGCGCTTCAACTTCTTTTCCAGCTTCGTAAACTTCTTTATGAATTCCAGGTGAAAGAGTAGCGCAGTTGATGAAAGTCTTACCCGACGCCCCAGAAAAAAGATTGTCTCCATCTTGCAAGAAGATAGCCCGCATCGCGTCATCGTTGGTGACCACGGTAAAGATTATCTCTGCTGCTTCGGTGACTTCTGACAAGGCTCCACAATCTTTGGCTCCAAGTTCGGCTGCGATCTCGGCTGAAGCTGTCTTATTAACATCAAAGACCGCGGTGATATCGTGTCCACAATCGAGTTGAAGGTGACGTGCCATATTGGCCCCCATTCGGCCTACGCCGACGAATGCTACTTTGCTCATGGTATTTTAGTGATTTTGGTTATTATGATTTGAATTCAGGAAAAAATGGATTGTGCGCTTTCTCCTCTCCTACCGAGGTCATAGGCCCATGCCCGGGACAGACCACAGTATGGTCTTCGAGAGTGAAAATCTCTGAACGATTCGTCGCAAGAGCATCCTTGAAGGAAATCACCCCGCCGCCCATCGACTGAGCAAAAAGAGCATCCCCCACGATGGCTACAGGGCGGCTGAGACCGTTGATCACATAAGTGGTTCCTGCTGGCGAATGCCCCCAGGTTAAACGGGTCGTAACCCGAAGCGTTCCAATCGAAAAAGTTTCACCAGCCGCAAATCGTTCGGCACCAGCAATAGGTTCCTTAGCATTCACCAAAACACGAATTTCAGGGTGTGCTTCAATAACCTTTTCGCGATCAATAATATGATCAATGTGAGAATGAGTGATGAAGAGAGTCTTAAGATCAACACCTAGATTTTTCACCATATCAAGGGCAAGACTAGCATCGGCACCCGTATCAAAAAGAGCCGCCTCTTTCGTCTGGGGATCCCAGATGAGATACGAATTTACAGTCATCATATCGTCCGGGTCTGGATCAAAAACAGTATTAGACTGCCGAAGTCCCTCAAGATCAACCGACTCCGGCCTCCAATCCCGATTTGCGAGCTCCACCAAGCAATCGGCATCGAGCCCAAGCGCTGGAGCGATTGCGCGAACCGCCACTTCGTCGAACTCCCCATTCTTCAATTTGGCGATGGCATCTGGCTCGACATTCGTAAGAAATGACAAAACGCCATCGGCCATTCCCGTACCTCTAATGGTTTTACCAATGACGTCTTCAAAAAAATCTTCAAGTTCGATCATAATTTCAGGGAAAGATTACTTTTTAGGAAAGAGAGCAACCAAGCGGCCAACTTTTGAATATTCGGTCACATAAATTTGACCTGCTGGTCCCCACTTAATCCCGTGGGGTGCCGAAAAAGCATTATCGTGAAGTTCTTCAGCCGGGACACCGTTCGTGGCCCACTGCTTCTTATCTGGATTATCTAAAAGGGCCGAAACCACTTTGCCGGCTTTATCCATCAAAATAACACGGCCTTCAATCTCGGCAACAGCCGCATAATCCCCACGAACGTCAACGTCAGCTGGCCGCCGCATCGGAGTTTCACCATAAATTCCGATCCATGTCAGATCCATTGTCAAGTGGATCATGCGTCGTCCATCCCGATCGCAAACAAGAATGCGAGGCTCGTCATAACGGAGATCGATTCCCGCTCCATGGCACGACGTAAATTGATCCTTACCAGTTCCTTTTCCCCCATAAGTTTTCACGAGAGCACCGTCGGACTTCAGTTTGTGAATCTTTTTGGATCCATAACCCATGAAAAAATAAATGTGCCCATCCGGCCCAACTAAAAGCTCCGTTAAGCCGCCCATTCCACCTTCAAGTTCCCCCGTCTTCTCATTGGGCAAAATTGCCACGATGTTCCCTTCTAAATCAAATTTAACAGCGCGATTTTTTCGGACCTGTGCCCCCCAAATAAATTGTTGATCGCCTTCCGTTACTGCAGTCAACGAGTGCATCCCGGCAAGCCCCCCCTTAAGCGATTTGGTGAAATTTCCAAAACAATTAAAGACCGCGATTCCTGGCTCACCGTTTGTAGCAGCATAAACGCTTCCGGATTGATCAACGGCAAGATCACCATGCAAGGAGCCTATATTCTCTCCATTTTCAGGAACGCCCCATCCCGGAACCGTCACATACTTATGACCTTCGGAACCTGTCACAATTGCGGTCGTGATAACGGCTCCCACCCCTTCACCATGATTGTGACCTTCATGGGCATAGAGAGCTGATGTAAGAATCAGAGACGAAAGTATAGCGATTGGCTGCTTCATGGTTGCAGGATGTTGTCTAACATCCCTAAGTCGAAAAGAAAAAAATCTCAGTATTAAAGAGGTGAATGAATCCCCACGGAAAATCACGCTTTGCTCCACCTTGCTTGATTTTTTTCATTCAATCTCGTCCGCCTGTGCTATTCCTTACTTATGACTCGAGGGTTTGTTGCAGCGACCGTCACATTGTTGATCGGATTTTCTCTTTTAAGAGCGGAAAGAGAGCAGTCTCAAGAATCTCCCTTGGTCCAGCTGATTTTCCCTAAAGAGTTCGGAAAACCCACTCTTCCAACAGACAACAAGCTAACGAAAGAGAGGATTTCATTGGGAGAAAAGCTTTTCCACGACACCATTCTTTCGATTGATGGCACTGTTTCGTGCGCGGCATGCCACGTCGAGGAGTTTGCTTTTAGTGATGACGTCGATTTATCCCGCGGGTTCGAAGGTCGCCTCGGGAAACGAAATTCTCCGCCCATCTTCAACCTCGCTTGGAAAAATCACTTTTTTTGGGACGGCCGCGCTAGGACAGTCCGGGACCAAGTCCTACAACCGATCCAGGACCACCTCGAAATGGCTGCTAACCTAAACCAAGTCCTTTACAGGCTCAATCGGCGCAAATCCTACCGAGAGGATTTTAAGAAAGCCTACGGCCCCGGCGAAATCACCAGCGAGATGCTCTCGCTAGCGCTAGAAAACTACCTCCTCACAATCGTAAGTGGGGACTCAAAGTTCGACCAATCTCTCGAAAAAAAGGTGAAGCTAGACCCCCTTGAAAACGAGGGCCGCAGGCTATTTTTCACCTCCCATGAAAGTGGTGGAGCAGGATGTTCCGAATGCCATAGTGGCCCACATTTCAGTGACTTCACCCTTCGTAACAATGGTTTGAGGCCAGCCCCAGATTTGAATGATCTTGGGAGATACCGAGTTACCGGTAAGGAAAAAGACAAATTTCTTTTTTCAACACCAAGCCTCCGCAATATCGCCATCACTTCACCCTACATGCATGATGGCCGATTCAAGAACCTCACGGAGGTGATCGAACACTATAATACTGCACTTCATCAAACACCCACTCTTGATCCTGCGCTCAAGAAACAGGGGCTCAAATTAAAAGCTGCAGAAAAAAAAGCGCTCCTTGCCTTCTTACAAACTCTGACCGATCCCCAGTTTATCGAGGCTGCTAAGTGACCTTCCCAAACTTCTCCTCGAGGACTAATCGGCGATGTTCAAACATCCTCGCCAACTGATTCTTAACCACCAGAGCCCGAGCAACTTCACCAAAAATACTGAAACCCAGCGAGTAATGAATGAGATCCTTCACTCTTGTTCCCCCGCTCGTTTCTTCAAAGGAATGCCGATGGTGCCAAAATTTGAATGGACCAGAGATCTGGTCATCAACAAAGCTTTCACCCACTTTTAGAGCTTTGATCTCCGAAACCCACGGAATCCAAATCCCAGGTAAGACCTTTACTGAATACTCAATAATTTCGCCCTCATAAAGAACCTCAGAAGGAAGCGAAACAATTCTAAATCCCATTTTGGGAGGAGTCATTGCCTCAAGATTTCGGGGGCTTGAAAAAAACTCCCAAGCCTGATCTATAGAAACCGGAATCGTTTGTTCTTGCGAGAGCGAGTGAACCTTCATCGTTAAAACAAACTAACCTCACTTTGAAATTGGTCGTCCAAAAATATCAAAAATAGTCCCGACTCCCTTTTTGATTGCTTCGGTCCCCTTTTCGATTGCACCCGCCTCTTCCCCCTTCACTTTTTCCGGATTACCGCTACCCCTTGGATTAAATAAATCGGAAGCTTTTCCCAGAGCTAATTCAGCCACACCAAGAATCACCCCTTTCTCTTTAAGGAGCATCTTGGTAGACTCACCAATCGGCTTTCCTGTAAACTTGAGCGCATACTCTCCAATACCAGGAAGCATCTCAAACATCCTCTCCTTGGCCGCAGCAACCAATCGGTCACTCAGATCTTCCTGAGGAGCGTCGAGCGTGCCGCTGACTTTAAGCGGAGTCCACAAAAGACCCAAATCACCACGCTGAAAAACCTTAGTCTCAGCACCTGGAATATGAGCCAAAGTCCCGGGTGTAATACCAATGCGTAAATCGCCCTTACTAATTTCGTTCCCTTCAATCTCCATCACGCCCTCGACACGAACTAACCCTTCACTGGACAAAACGAGGTTGTTTAACTTGATATGTTCCCCGATCTTTTCAAAGTCTAGACTTGCTTCATTTAAAGACAGGCGACGAAAACGAGAAGTATTAGCGTACGCTGAAATTTTATCAAGCAACGGAAGAGCCGTGAGCATCCCATCCCTGATTCTGAGGTGACCGGTCAATCTAGAGTCAGTGTCTGGCTTGCCTGTCACTTCGAAGGAAAAATCAAGTGGCCCCATGAAACGCCGTTTCCAATCCTCAGCGATAACCTCTTGAACCCGAGAACCAGTCACTTCGCCCCGGATTTGCCAAGTCCCGTCTTCGATGCCGAAATCCCCTTCCGCGATCATCAAACCATTTTCCAGCACCTCAAATTCAGATTCCAGCAAGTAAAAGCGATTGCCTGAATACCTACCCTTGGCCGCGCGCAGCGTCATCTTTTCTGCAAGTGAAATAGGAGTCGAGATTTCGCCGCCAACGAGCGTTACATCGTAAACATCCTTCGTCGAACCAGGCCGGATTTTTGCCGAAGCATTCTGCCATTCCCACTCCCCGTTGTCCAACTTAGCTGATCCCTGCACGGAAGCGATATCGATTCCAATTACTTCAAGAGAGTCCGGCAAGAAAGGATCCCAGAAGCTTTTTTCCTCCACTGGACGTTCTTTTATAAGAATTTCTCGGCTGGGATCATCTCGAAAGTCACCAGTGAATTCAAGCTCACGAAGGTGCACATTTTCGATACGATAAACCCCACTCCAAATGGCTCCGATATCGACCTCAGCATCAATTCCACGCGCCTTAATATTCTGAAATCCATTCAGCTCCTTGAAACTAAAATTATCAGTCTTCACGCTCCAACCATCCCATTCGAAAATTGACAACTCAGCGTCGCCATTAAGTTCATACCCCACCTCATCTCCAAGTTTTAGTCTGAATTCATCACTACGAAGATAGCTTCGCACTGAATTGTAACCAACGACCAACCCCACCAAAACCGTAAACGCCAAGACACCTCCAGTGTAATAGAACCACTTCATCGACCCCCTCTTTCGAGACTTCCGACTTTGCGCCTTTCCTGCTCTTGACTTTCGCTTCATCCTACTGGTCATGGCTTAACACTATCAGCGACTTTGACTTAGCCAATCCGACAAAGTTACTTTTTACGTCCGAAAGATTTGACCTATCACCAAATTCTTCTGACCAAAATTCAGGATGATTATGAAAAAAATATGTCTTCAGGGTATCTTAATAAGCGCGATCGTAGCCATCTACTCCCGAAACGATCGAGCGGGCCACCGCCGCTTGATAACTCGATGAATTGCAACGGGCACGCTCGTAAGAATTACTGATAAATCCACATTCCACCAAGACAGCGGGACACAGGGTATCATTTAGCACCGAAAACCTTTTGAATTTGTATCCACGGTCACGCACTTTGAGATTGCTGACCAAATGACTTTGGATCGTCTTAGCCAGAAATCTGCCACGCTTACCGACATAAAAAGTTTCCACCCCCCTAACTCCCGTGTGAGAAGTCGCATTAAAATGAATACTAATAAAAATACAGTTGCGATATCGGTTTGAAATTTGTGACCGACGACGCAGATCAACAAAAACATCGCTGCGGCGAATCATTGTCACCGAGTATCCCCTACTTTTCAGGGAAGCCTCGACGCGACGAGCAACTTTTAGATTGAGATCCGATTCTCGGACGCCACCCCAGACTGCGCCGCGGTCCTTGCCACCATGGCCGGCATCAATGATGACCCTTAAAGATTTTGGCGTTCTCCGAACCTTTGTCGCCGGAGAGGCAACCTTACCCGAAGGAATTTTTAACACCTGCCCCACACCGAGGCTGTTCTTATCCTTAATCCCATTAAACGCCGCAAGGCGATCTATTGAGACTCCATATTTTAGCGCAATACGATAGAGATTCTCAGCTTTCTTAACTTTGTGGGTCAGCCCCATTGCCAATCCGCAGGTAAATGCGGCGACAAAAACGCCAATCAGAGACTTCTTAAAAAAGACACCACTAAACATAAAACTTGAGAACACTTATTCTCATTTATTAGTCAAGTCAACCAAGTTTTCATAAAACCTTAATACTCTTGCTAAGTTAACCTTTAGCCTTTTTCTTCCTACCAATGAAGAGTGGGAGCACCAAATAAACGACGAAAATTGCAGCTGGAGTATAGATTGTCCACTTCACAATGAGCCCCAAAAGGAGAGCAAACCCCAAAAGGCTCCAAACATTTGCCTTAGTCTTTAGATCAATCTTTTTAAAACTTGGATAGCGAACATTACTCACCATCAAAACCGAAACCCCGAGTATCATCCCGGCTAAAACAAAAGACCAAAGCCCCAACGATCGATCATTTTCAGCCAAGCTAATCATAACAAAGGTGAGCGAAGCAATAAATCCCGCGGCCATTGGAATAGGAATCCCCCGAAAGTCTCCACTCGTGGATCCAATTCGAGCGAGACAGTTAAATCGTGCTAACCTGATCCCCCCACAGAGTAGGTAAATAAAGGCAATCGCCCACGTCAAACCACGCTCTTTAGTGCCGTTGGGATCGAAAATCTCAGGTAACTGTAAATCGGCGAGAACCGCCCGAGACACTAACATAGCGGGCGCAAGCCCGAACGATACCATATCAGCAAGAGAGTCAAACTCCTGACCAAAAGGAGATTCCTGCCCCCCAAGCCGGGCCAACCGACCGTCAAGCAAATCAAAAAAACACGATCCAAATATATAAAGCATCGCCGTTTGGTAATAATCCTTCGCCCCAAGCAGATCATCAGCCTGCATCCCTTTAAAAATCGTCAAGATCGCTAAGAATCCACACAAAAGATTACCGGCCGTCATTAAATTCGGCAGGAGATAAATTTTAGGTTCTTGGTCTTCTTGTCCCATAAGTCGTTGCACCTTCTAACCTGTCAAAGGTCTTAGGCCTTGGAAAGACTCAACTCACCTCTTTCCCCCAACAGATTATCTGTCATCTTTTGGCCATGCCGACTGAGCTGCACGCCGACCTTTCTATGAAATCTCTCCTAGATCAGTATCCGGGGGCTCGGAGAGCACTTTTCTCCGCCTTTCACATTGGAGGGTGCCAATCCTGTGCCTATGAGCTCGAAGAAACGCTCGAGGAGGTTTGCAAAAGTCATAGCATCGATTTGGACGGCGCCATCAGATGTCTAGCCGAAAGTCAAAAACACGACGCCAGTATGCTGATTTCGCCCACCGAGCTGAAAGCCTTACTTGATAAAATGGAGTCATTCATTCTGCTGGACACTCGCACTCGCGAAGAATTCGAGGCGATCACTCTGCCGGGCGCACAATTAATGACCCAAGAGCTACAAACTAGCTTGTTTGCTGAGAAGAACGATTATCAGAAAGTGGTTCTAATTGACCATCAAGGTCGGAGCGTTCTAGACCATTGCGCGTGGTTCCGAGGACACGGTCTACCCGATACCTTCGGAGTTGACGGCGGCATTGACCGCTACGCCAAGGAAGTTGATCACTCAATTCCCCGCTATCGATTAGAAATGGATTAGGATGAAGCTTTTCACCATCTAGGTCCTTCAGAAGGTTTCGAGAACCACGAGTTTGTTACTCACCATTTTTCTGGGGAATATCTTTCCTGCCCTCTCTCTGTTCCTGGAGAAAATTCCCATTAAACCTCAGGCGGAATCCATTTTCATCACCGCTACTATCGATTCTTTCAACCCGCTCGCGATATTCCTCAGGCACCGCCGCCTTGTCGATATCGTTATCGTAAGGTCCTTCAAAAAGAAGTTTACCCTCTTTGTCTCGGATCGAAAGCTCCCGCTGACCATCAGTCATCTTCATTTCTATCGAACCCTCTTCATCGACAAACTTCATTGAACCGATCCCACGGAATCCTAGTTTTAAATCCTTCTCCTCAAGCATATTCCCACCGAGGTTAAACTTAAATTGCTTGAAGCCAGCCCCATCGTTCCCAAGAGCCTTCTCAAGCTGCCTCATCATCTCTTTCTGCAATTTGTCATCGCCGAGGCCACCCAAAGCATTCTCAAGCTGCTGGTTAAGCAAGCGATTCATATCAGCGGCAGGGTTTGGAATGATCGCTTGAAGAGGTAGATTCTGAATTTCAGGAGCTTCACCAAGCGTTACCTTTTGTTCGATTTTCTTTCCCCGACGAACAATTTTAAGCGTCACCTCGTCACCAGGGTTATAGCTAGTGATCACGTTGCGAAGTGAGTCCTGATCAGTGAGGCTGTTACCGTCAACAGACACAATAACATCCAATCGCTTAAGACCGGCAAGACCAGCAGGACTGGCGGGCTTCACTGTGCTGAGAAGGAGCCCCCCTTCAAATTCAAGGTGCGAACGAAGAGCTTCGCTTGATTCGTCCCCACGAACTCCAAGATAAGCAACCTTGTTGACTGGCATTGGTTTCGGCGCAGCTTTAGCTCCAGCAGCTCCTTTCTGATCATCTTTGAGAATGCCCCCCTTGGGTTGCGCTGGTATTTTTTCATTACTGCCATCTCCATCTGGCCGCTCAATCGCCGGAAGATCAAGAAACGAACCAAAGAGAGCAACCAATCCGATTGTCGTAATTTTAATGTCAGGACCCATCATTTAAAAGTTAAGCGGTTTGGCTCAAAAAATTTGTTTAATCGAATTTAACTGGCGTAAAAGTCACCTCTCTTTTGGGCTGCTCAATAATTAACTTTTCACCACGCTCATTGACGAACTGCAGCTTATTATTAACGTGGACCTCTAGGCAGCGGAGCGGTTGCCCGCCTTTAGTCCAAACCACTCCATGATCTTTTGCCGAAACCACCGAAGCTCGCGCATCCTTCGGGATAAAAACAACTGGCGCGGTGAGCCCGTTAGTGAGGTCTGGGATCCGCTCCGCAACTCGATCAGGTTCAGAAAAAAGATTGCTCGAAAAAACTGCAGCTGCTGCGCCAAGAATGGCGACTGCTGCCACCGATCGAATGCCAGAAAACGACGCCCCCCCCCTTTTGACACCCCGGTTAATCTCCACAATTTTCTCATCAACCGGAACCTCCTCATGCCAACGCGCCATCGCGTCATCCAGTCTGGAAATCAAATTTTCCGGGACACCGTAAGGAACAAGTCTCCGAAGGCTTTCTTCAAGATCCGAAAGATCGGTGTCTAATGCGGTAACTATAATCTTTTCATTTGAAGGGGACACTTCATTTCCCGCAGCTGCCATCGCATCATCTAGTTGATCAAGCAGAGAGTCTTGCAATGGAGTTGGAACCAATTTCTTGAGTTCGCTTTCTAGGGTGCTGGAGTCCATATCCATAATTTAATCTTAATCGAAGAACTGTTAGTTTTTACGTGTTTCAATTAGCTTCTTAAATATCATCATTCAAGCGTGCCGTAGCGAGTTGTTTTCTAAGAGCCTCTATTCCGTATCGATATCTTGAAGCCGCCGTGTTGAGCGAAATTTCTAGGGCTTCACCGATCTCCGCAAAAGTCCGCTCACCCCACAGCTTCATGCTAATTACTTCGGAAAACTTTGTGGGAAGTGTCTTCATGCCCTCAGCAAGAATCTGGCGGGTTTCCTCCTGACTTGCCCCTCCTTCAAAAAGAGGCATCTCGATGTCACGCCCAAGAGACCGATCATCCTTGATGACATTTTCCTCGCGCTTTCTCCGTCGGTCATCTTTCCGACCAAGGTCAATTGCCTCCCGGCGAATTTGGGTGTAAATGAAGGCGATCCAAGCATCCTGTCCCCCTACAAACGAGCCCTCCTCGACCTTGCGAGCCAACTTCACAAGAGCGTCCTGTAAAACATCTTCAGCATCCGCGATACTTCGCGTCTGCTGTCTTGCAAACAACAGGAACTTCGAGCCGTGCTTTTCCAGCCACGGACGAAATTGTGATGAGCTCTTGTTTTGCTGGGGTTCCAAATTCACGCCTTCTTGTAATCTAAAGGAAAAGCGTTGTAAATTAGAGTAATTGTTTCAATTAAGTGAGTATTATAAAAACAGTAACTCAGATACTCACCATCGCAAAACCATGACCTAAGCTGGAACTAATTCTCCAAGCGATTTCTCGCAAAGGGCCTTCATCACATAAGCGCTAGGTCGAAAGTTTTCGATCACCACCTCACTACGATCCCCCCAGCTCATACGCACCTCTTTCACGTTGAAGTTTGGTGTTTTGTGAGGCGCAAACAAAATATCGTCATGAGTGCTGTTCTCATGCTTTTTGAACATTTCAGGGATAATATCGCCACCTAAATGGTCGTCACGACCTGTCGCAAGATGACAAGTCCCTAAGACTTTCTCATCCTGAATATCTTGGTATGAGACCGGCAAAACCTGCGTGCCAAATCCAAGTTCACCTAGAGTTCCAGTCATCGGATCATCAGCAAGGCGAGCGTTGTGCTCGTCAATCGTGGCTTGACTACCTTCTATAAGAGTAGACTTCACAACATCACGATTCACCACATCTAAGACCCCAAGGGTCCCGTCTTCATACTTCATCGGGAACTTTCCACGAGCGTCCTGAGGGACAAAATAAACCTCGCCCGCCGGAAGATTAGCGATGTCTGGTTTTGTTCCTCGACAAAGACCATGTGACTTCTGCGCTTCCTGTCCGCCGAGGCCTAGCCATGCTGTAAGGATCACACCGTCTTCGAGTTCAAAATCGATCTCCACCGATTCGGCGCCTGTTAGCGCTGCTCGCATTTTCTCAGCATCATCGGAAACCTCTTGGTAATTTACAGCGAGACCTGAACTCAAAATAATGTCATTCATTCCGTGCATTGTTGCCCCACGAAAGTCGAATTGCTTACACTTGGCAGTCAGCGGAGCCGTCGCAGACCAAGTGGAAATACAAAGAATAATGTCGTATTTCGAGTAGATATCGCGATCCAATGAGAGCTGATTCCCATCGGTATCCCAGACTTCGTCACTTAGATCGAGATTTGAACCGTAGGTATACTTATAAGCAAACATCTCGCCGCCACTCATGCCTAATTCCTCGAGCACTCCACTCTGAAGCCTCTCATAAAAATAATGATATGCGTTGTTCTGGACCTCAAACTCATCCTGATCACGAAATGCAAAATCTTTGATCCACGTCAAAGGAGACTCAAAGTCCACTAGGACACATACACGACAACCTTGAGTTGGAGCAAAAACAGTATCCAGCAGGTGGCTTAAATCAAACGTAGGGAAGACGCGCTTTTCGGGATTCAAGAGGATTGTCTCCTTTAAATAAGATGGTGTGCTCATTTGCGAAAGTTTAGAGCCCCTTATTAGTCTCGCAAGTGATCTTTTAAAATCAGCTAGACTCCGAAACCCTCGGGCGGATTCTCCTGATTTCTCAAACTATCGAGAGTTTCGCTCATATCCTCTAGCTTTTCCCAAACATCCGGGACCACAAAAACAGGCGCCTCATGCCTCACCGCAAGAGCAAGGCAATCGCTTGGGCGAGCGTCAAGCTCCACGATTTTTTTCTCCATAATCTCGTTCTCAGCTTTAATGATTAAACGTGCGAAAAAGACCTCCCCTTCCTGCTTCACAATGGTGGTGTGAAGGACCTCCGCACCAAACGCCTCGAGCGTTTGCGAAAAGAGATCATGCGAGAGAGGGCGCGGGGGAATTGTCCCCGCTAAAACCGCGTTAATCGAAGCTCCGATCGCTGGATCAATGTAAAAAACGATTACTTTCTTACCGTCACCCAAAAAAACAGCGCATCCCGCCGGGGTCGGCAGAAGCGCAACAGGTTCGACACGCACCAATCCACTCATACCCCAAGTCTTAACCCTCCGTTTCAAAAAACCAGCATCGACTTTTAGTAAACGTCGCGAGCGTAGCGCTTCTCTTTTTTGAGTTTTTTGAGATAGTCTATTGCCTCTTCATCGCTCAAACCACCGTGTGTTTTCACAATTGTCTGGAGAGCTTTATCCACATCTTTTGCCATCCGGGAAGCATCGCCACAAACGTAGAAATATCCGCCACCCTGCAGCCAGTCCCAAAGTTCGGCTCCAGCTTCAAGCATTCGATCCTGAACGTAGATTTTGTTTTCCTGATCACGAGAGAAGGCCAAATCAAGCTTGGTTAAGGTGCCGTTATCCACCCAAGCATTGATTTCGTCCTCATAGATAAAGTCGGTGGCCCGGCAAGGGTTACCAAAGAAAAGCCAATTACGGCCGTTTGCCTTCGAAAACTCGCGTTCCTCAAGGAAGGCGCGGAGCGGAGCAATTCCAGTCCCTGGTCCCACCATAATAATATCCTTAGAATGATCTTCGGGTAGCCGAAAAGCCTTGTTGTTGTGAACAAAAACCCCAGAACAAACATCACCGACTCTATCCGAAAGGTAAGTGGAGCAAACCCCGCCCCGATCACGACCGTAAGAATTGTAGCGAACAATTGCTACAGTCAAATGAACCTCGCTAGGATGGGCATTTGGACTGGAGGCAATTGAGTAAAGACGTGGTTGTAATTTCTTGAGCACACTTACAAATTCTTCGCCATCTGCGAAGTCGGCCGGATGATCATTTATCAAGTCAATCAATTCCCGGCCCCAACAGAACTCTTCGATCTCTTCTCGGCTCCCGCTCTCGACAAGCGCGCGCAGAAAAGGCGAACCAGATCGCTCCGACCAAGCCTTTAGAAGCCTCTTATTGAGACTACGAATGTCATAAGAAGTAATCAAAGCCTCGCGGAGCGAAACCTCAGCTCCGCTTGGGAGTGGCACAAAATCCTTCACATTAAAAGGAAGGAGAGGAAGCATCTCGTCCACAACTTGGGCTGGGTTGTGAGAAAGCACGCCAAGGGCATCGCCAACCTGATATTCTAAGCCTGAATCCTTGAGAGAAAGCTCCACATGATAGGTTTCACGTGCCGATCCCTCCTTGTTTAGATCGAAAGAATTCAGCAGAGGCGAAGGAAAGGGGTTCTTTTTACCGAAAGGTTCCTCCGCAACGACTTCCTCGACCTCCGTTATCCTGCCGCTGCCGCCCATAGCCGTCATAACACCTTGCTTCCACTCTGCAAATTGCTCGTCGTAGTCGACGTCACAGTCGATTCGCTTGAACATGCGCTTCGCGCCAAAGGCCTCGAGACGCTGGTCAAATTCGATGCCGCACTGACAGAAGTCAGGATATTCGCTATCACCAAGTGCAAAGACTGAGTAATTAACCTCTTTGAGGCTAGGGACCGTCTCTCCCATGAGATATTCATAAAAGTCAGAGGCATTATCGGGCGGCTCCCCGTCACCGTAAGTACTCGTAATTATGAGGAGATTTTTCTCGGTTGGCAACTTGCTCTTGTCGTAAGATGCCATGTCAAAAACCTGCGGTTCATAATTTCCTAATTTGAGAGCTTTAAAAAACTTTTTAGCGACGCCCTCAGAGTTACCGGTCTGACTTCCCCACAGAATTGTGACGGGAATTGCCGGCCCTGGTGGCTCGACCTCAACTGATGCGCCACCAAGCGCATTGGTTAAAAACTCACTGAGCCAAGCGCGTTGCTCAGCGTTGAACGGGGCATTTTCTGGAATGACAATCGGAGAACTCATCTGAAACAAAAAAGGCTCTAAAATAACCTCGTCGGAACATGGCGCTAACCTCGCAATCTTACAAGCGCGTTTCGAGTCATCCTCACTCTAACTTTTCAAACCTTTCATGAAGTATGCTCCAGACTGGACAACTCTCGAGAGCCACAACAACCTGATCCAGTGATGAAAACAGCGGTTATCGGCATAATATCGACCCTCGTAACGATGGTTTTTGGTCAATTCGAAGCAACATCTCCAAATCCCGGACTGAAAAATCGGCAATATCAGCAGGAACTCGCTGATGCTTACGAACGCATCGATCCCACGAAAGACGGATGGGTATCCGAAGCCCAGTCATCAGAATACCAAATAGTCCTCGAAAATTTCCTCGATAGCCTCCTCCACCAGCGAGAAACCAAGCATATTACGCCAAATTTTTCATCCGCGCAGCTCCTCAAGCCTCAAACCAATATCGTCTTTGAAAACGCCGGGCTCATCGTTCGTAGAATTTTTAAAGATTCGGTCAGAATACCTTATTCCGCGATCACATCACACACGGAACCTGAGTTCAAAGCAAAGGTTAAGATGATTTCGGTTACCTCCAAAACCTCAGACTCACTCGTTACCCTCAAATCCCCCCTCCTCCAAATCAACGCCCTTTGGTCCTGTAGTTGGACAGAAACCTCTCCCCCTAAATTAGAGGCCATCACCCTCAAGGAATTTGAAGAAGTCGAGCAGACCGGACCTCACCAACTCCTTACCGACGTCACAGCTTCCGCATTCAATCAAAATCCTTCTTATCAATCCCAGCTTCTCCGCTCAACCGACCACTGGCGCAGCCGTATCCCCCGCGATTTCGGACTCGATTCCGCTGCAAACCACGGCCTCGCTCTAGCCGACGTAAATGGCGACGGTCTCGAAGATCTTTACCTTTGTCAACAAGGCGGCCTCCCCAACCTTCTCTTCTTACAAAATCTTGATGGCACGCTCACCGATTTCTCCGTCGAATCAAAAACTAATTGGCTCAATTATTGCGCCGCCGCCCTCTTCCTTGACTTCGATAACGACGGTGATCAGGACCTCGTTATCTCGCAGGATTTTAAAATCCTTTTCATGGACAACATTGACGGTAAAGGCCACTTCGAACTTGCCTTTGGTCACTCCACCAAAGCTCAGTCCTTCTCCCTCACCTCCGCTGATTTCGATCAAGACGGCTTCGTCGATGTTTATGTTTGCGGCTACAACCCCTCGGCATCTTCAGCACGGGCCGGAGCCCTCGCCGAGCCCGTTCCATTTCACGACGCGAACAACGGAGGCCAAAACATTCTTTGGCGAAACAACGGCGACTGGACCTTCAACGACGTCACCGAACAAACGGGTCTCAACCAAAACAACACCCGCTTTTCTTTTGCCGCTTCGTGGGAAGACTACGACCAAGACGGAGACCTCGACCTTTACATAGCCAATGACTTTGGCCGTAACTGCCTCTACCAAAACCAAGGGATCGAACCTGGAAAGCTCCCTTCCTTTATCAACATTGCCGGCCCTCTTGGTATCGAAGACTCTGCCGCCGGCATGTCAACCAACTGGGGTGACTTTAATAGGGACGGTTGGATGGACCTCTACGTTTCTAATATGTTTTCAAGTGCTGGTAGCCGAGTCACGGGACAAAATCGCTTTCTTAAGAAACTTGAGCACGACAATGATACGGCCAGCACCTTCCAACGGATGGCTCGCGGAAACTCCCTTTTCGCCGCCAACCGAAAAGGTGGTTTTACCGATGTCTCGATTCAAACAAAAACCAACATGGCACGCTGGTGCTGGGGATCTACCTTTGCAGATCTTAATAATGACGGGTGGCTCGATATTCTCGGTGCGAACGGCTTTATCACTGCCGAAGACACAGCTGATTTATGAAGTGTCTACTGGCGACAGGTCGTGTCGCAATCACCTACCGATCCCCAGAATGATAACCTGAGCCTACAATCCTACCGTCAGGGTTGGCAGGCTCTCAATCGTCTTCTTCACGAAAACAAATCGTTTTCTGGACGCGAAACAAACAACGCCTTCCTCAATTGTGGAAAGAATACCCCCTTCGCTGACGTTTCCAGCACTATCGGCTGGGATTTTGCCGACGACGCCCGTGCCATCGGACTAATTGACTACGATCACGATGGCGATCTTGATCTTTTTGTCACAAACCGCACTGCTCCTCGTGTCCGGCTCCTACAGAACAATCTCAGATCTGAATCCAACTTTCTCTCACTTCACCTCACCGGCTCTGCCAAAACAACCCCGCGAGATGCCATTGGAGCTCGTGCCGAAGTCCATCTTAAAGAACAATTAGTCCCTCATCTCCGCACCCTCCACGCCGGCCAATCTTTCTTAGCCCAATCCTCCCGTTGGCTACACTTTGGCCTTGGTAAAGATGCCATTATCGAAAAAGTCGTCATTCACTGGCCCGGCTCGAAATCTCAAATCTTCACAGGCATCAAGGCCAACCAACAACTCCATCTCACCCAAGGTATAGCAACCGCCACCCCTCGCAAAACCCGCCGAAATTCCACTCTCATAGAAACACCACACCCGATCCCCGAAAAAAGCTCGGCCGCGCGCATCATTCCCCCAGTAGGCCACACCTTCCCAAATATACCCACCGCTAATGGCGAGCCCCTCTCCATTTCGGAGACCACCCTAATCGCTCTTTGGAGCCGCACTTGCCCGCACTGCCAACAAGAACTCCAAAGTTGGGCCACCAAAGCTACCCAATTTAAGACGTCGAACATTAAACTCGCACTCCTCTGCACCGACCAAGAACACAACGATCAAGCCAATGCCTATCTTAAGTCTATCAATTCGTCCTTTTCCACCCGCATGGCTGGCCCCGAAGCCGTCGAGCTACTCGACGCCCTCCACGCTTCCATCATTGACCTTTGGATTCCCATTCCCGTTCCCACTAGCTTCCTAGTCTCAAAGGAAGGACAGCTCCTCGCCATTTATCGAGGTAACGCTTCAATCGAGCAAATCATTAACGACACCAAATTCGCAACAGGAACCCCCTTGGAACGTCGCTCTGCCGGCACCCCCTTCGCAGGACGCTGGACTAGCAAGCCCGCACCGTCTTCTCCCCAACGCACAGCTCAACAACTACTCCAACGTGCCCAGCCCAGTCTCGCTATCAACTACCTCCGCTCGGCTCTGACAAAGCCATTCTTCCAAGGCGAAAAATTCACCCGGAGCGACAATCTTTTACTTCTCGGCCAAATCTTGGGACAACAAGGCCGGCCAACCGAAGCCATTCCCGAACTCGAAGCCGCTAGAGAACTTCTCCCCAAAGATATTCGCATTCTACGCCTTCTTGCAACTGCCCACGCTGAAACAGGCAAGTTTTCAAAATCCTTCGCGATTCTCAACGAAGCTATATCCTACCACCCTCAGAACTTAGATATCTACGATGACGCCATTGATATTGCGCGAAGGGCTAACGATCCCATCCGATTGTTAAATTACCAAAAAAAAACAGCTGACAACAACCCTGAAAATCCCAACTTAAGATACCGCCTTACCCTATCTCAACTCGAAGAAGGACAACCTTTGGACGCTATCGCCAACTGCAAAACTATTCTCCGGACTTCACCTAAATTCCTCGAAGCTGCAAACCTCCTCTCGCGCATCCTTTCCACCCATCCTAAGGAAAAAGTCCGCAGCCCGCAGGAATCTCTAGCTCTCGCCTCCCGTCTTTGCCTGATCTCCAAAAATCGCAATGCCAACCACCTCCTCAGCCTAGCCTACGCTCAAGCCAATCTTAGAAAGTTTGACGAAGCTACCAAGAAGCTCAAGCTTCTCACCAACCTCGCTCCACCTGGATCCAAGTTCACAAAGGAGGTTGAAGCCGCTCTCGTAAAAACAAAAGCCAGTCAACCCATTCGCAATATCCTCTGGAAATAATTAAGCAACAGCGGCCGCGACACAGCCGCCACAAAATATTTTTCCACTCGTTATTTAAAAAACTTCGCGCCTTTGCGCCTTTGCGGTAAATTCGCTCTGCACACCAGCACATGATCAACGACCCAAGCTCCGCCATCGCCTCGCAACTCGCCATCACAATTGATGGTCAGCTAACCACGTTTACCGAAGGCGAAACCATCTACCAAGTTGCCACTCGTCTCAAAAAAAACATCCCGACCCTCTGCTACGACGATCGGCTCGATGCTTTTGGAGCCTGCCGCCTTTGCGTTGTAGAAGTTAAAGGCATCCGTAATCCCGTCGCGTCCTGCACGACCAAAGCCAATGATGGGATGGTCGTTAAAACCGCCCCACCCGAAATTGAGAAGATGCGCAAAACGCTCCTCGAATTGGTCGCTTCCGAAAATCGTCAAATCGAAGTCAATCCCCTGCGTGGCCTCGCCTCCCAAGAACTATCCACCCTTGTCAACAAATACGGAGCCCGCAACGACCGCTTCAAGGGAGCAAAATCAGGCACCTCAAACCTTAAAGACGAAAACCCCTTTATCCTCCGTGACTACGAGCAATGTATTTCTTGTTACCGTTGCGTTCGCGTCTGCGCTGAACAGGAGGGCGATTATGCCATCACCGTCGCCAACCGTGGTTTCCAAACCCAAATTACCACGGAGTTTGACAGCGACCTTCGCGATTCAGATTGCACCTTCTGCGGACAATGCATCCAAACCTGCCCCACCGGCGCTCTTGCCGACAAGAAGGCTATCCGCGCCGAAACCCTCCCAGAGCCAGTCAAGAAGACTCGTACCGTCTGCCCGTATTGCGCCGTCGGTTGTTCTATTGATCTTATGACCAAAGGGGACAAAATTGTCGGCGCTCAACCCGCGATGGACGGCCCGGCTAACAAGGGGGCTCTTTGTATCAAGGGTCAATTCACTTACGATTTCATCCAGCACGAAGACCGGCTCAAAAAACCACTTATTAAACAAGCCGACGGCACCTTCAAAGAGGTTGAATGGGACGAAGCACTCAAGAAAGCCGCCGAAGGATTTGCGAAAGCAAAAGCAAAATACGGCCGGCATAGTATTTTCGGCATCGCCTCCGGCCGAGCACCACATGAAGCCGCCTACTCGATGCAAAAATTTATTCGGGCCGGCTTTGGGACTCATCATATCGACAATTGTAGTCGAGCCTGACACGCTCCCACTGTGGCCGGTCTGGCCGCTCAAATAGGAAGAGGCGCAATGTCTAATCCCCTCGCGGATATGGACAAGCCCGACACCATCTTCGCGATCGGCACCAACATGACCGAGTGCCACCCCGTCGCTGCTACCGGCCTCAAAAAAGCACTCACCAAAGGAGCTAAACTCGTCGTCGCAGACCCGCGTAAAACCCGCCTCGCCGAACTCGCCCACCTCCACCTCCCCATCCGCGTTGGTTCCGACGTAGCCCTCCTTCTCGCAATGGCCCACGTCATCGTCCGCGATGGACTCGCCGACGAACAATTCATAGCAGAGCGTTGCGCCGACTACGAGGAATTCCAAAAACACCTCAAGGAATTCACTCCAGAGTGGGCTTCCGAAATCTGCGAAGTCCCCGCCGCCGAAATCGAAACTGCTGGCAAACTTTACGGCTCTGCCAAACTCGGCGCGATCTATTACACGCTCGGCATCACTGAGCACATTTGTGGGGTCGACAATGTCCAGTCACTTTGCAACCTCGCACTCCTCACCGGAAACCTTGGAAAGGAAGGCACTGGCATCAATCCGATGCGCGGGCAGAATAATATCCAAGGCGCCGGAGACTGCGGAGCTGTTCCTGCCAACTACCCTGGGTTCCAGCCCGTGGCATCAGCGGAATCACATGAAAAATTCAAGGCTGCTTATCAACAGCCAGATATGGATCTTGGCAACCCAATGACCAAGGTCACAGCCCTCAATCTTTGTGGAGCAGCAGAAAACGGAATCCACGCCATGCTCATTAATGGCGAAAACACCGTTGTCACTGATCCTGACAAAAACCACTGTGAAAAGGCCCTGAAATCTCTCGATCACCTCGTCGTCGTTGACATCTTTCTCACCGAAACCGCGCAGATGGCCGACATCGTCTTTCCAGCATCCGCCTGGGGAGAAACCGACGGCGTTCAAGCCAACACTGAGCGCCGCGTTCAGCGCCTTCGCAAAGCCGTTCCGAGCTACGGAGATTCAAAACCAGACTGGTGGATCATCGCTGGCATCGCCAAAGAACTTGGCATCCCCGGTTTCGAATTTGAGAGCGCCAAAGACGTCTTCAACGAGCTCTGCTCACTCAGCCCGATCTACAAAGGCCTCAATTGGGACAACATCGGCGATGGTGTTTACCACTGGCCTGTCCCTGAAGAAGGCCACCCCGGCACCCCGCGACTTCACGAAAGCGAATTCAAAGATGGCATGCGCGGCAAATTTAAAGTTATTGGCTACCGCGACCCAGCCGAAGTGATAGACGCCGATTACCCTGTCTGGCTCACGACCGGACGACGCCTTCAAGCCTATCATACCCGAACCCAAACCGGACGCGCTAGTGGGATCGACTACCTTCTTGCCGAAGAGACCCTGGAGATTCACCCCAAAGATGCCGAAGACTGGGGACTGATCGACGGAGCTATGGCGAAAATGGCCAGCCGCCGCGGCGAAATCGAACTCAAGGTCGAAACTACCAGTCGCTCTCCAAGAGGCACTGTCTTTACAAGCTTCAGCTTTGCCGACACCAACGTCAACGTCCTTACCGGCTCAGGATACGATCCTGTCACCCAAACTGCTGAATTAAAAGTTTGCCCCGTGCGTATTCGCCCGGCCTAGGTGACCCTGGTTTCCTCCTTCGTGATTTGGGGGATTTAAGCGGGAATCCTTACCAAGTCTCTTTTATCGATTTGCTTAGCTCTAAGTTTTCCCCCTTGTGGAAATTTGAGTTTTTCATTCCTTGTTCATTGCAACGGGCCTGCCAAGACTCAAAGGCGTGACAGAGGAAGAAATGTCAAACTGGTCGGCAATCTTTGAGTCCGCGATTGAATCAGGAGATCCTGCCCATGATCTAGAACACATCCGCCGAGTTGTTCTTAATACAAAAAAAATTGCCGCAACCGAGAATCTCTCGATGGAAGTTCTTCTGCCCGCTGCCTGGCTTCATGACTGCGTCCATGTTCCCAAGAATTCCTCCGAACGATCTAGCGCTTCTCAATTCGCAGCCGATAACGCCATCATCATCCTCAGGCAGCATGGATATCCACAAGAACACTTCAAGGCCATCCACCACGCTATTGAGGCTCACAGTTTTTCTGCCAAAATCACCCCGTCGACCATCGAAGCAAAAGTCCTCCAAGACGCTGATCGCATTGATGCCCTTGGCGCAATTGGCCTGAGCCGATGCCTCATGCTTGGGGGACATATGGGGTCAGGCCTCTACCACTCGGAGGACCCATTCGCAAAAAACCGTCCGCTAAACGATACCAATTACTGCATCGACCATTTTTATGCCAAACTCCTAACCCTTGAAAACACCATGCAGACAAAGGCAGGAAAAGCCTTGGCCGAAAAACGCACCAAATTTCTTAGCGATTTTCTCGAACAACTTAGAACTGAAATCCCAGATATGTCCTAAAATGCCCTCTTGCCTTCCACCCCCCATTTCTCCAGAACTTAACATTCCCTATTCGCCATGCCTTTTTTACTCCTCTTCTTACTCATTCCCTCATTCGTATCAGCGGCCGACCCCTACCGCTTCGAAGTCAAAACCATCGCGGAGGACTTCGCGCGCCCCATGGGGATGGACCTAGGGCCTGACGGCTCAATTTACCTCATCGAACTTCAGGGCAAAGTTAACCGTATTCATCCTACAACTGGAAAGCGGACTATCCTTGCTGAAATTGAAGTTTTCGGAGAACAAGAAAATGGACTTCTCGGTATCGCTCTCGATCCCAACTTCAAGCAAAACAACCACCTCTTCCTTCTCTATTCACCAGCAAATTTTATCGGACAGCGAATCAGCCGTTTTACAATCAAAAAGGAGACTCTCATCGATGAGAAAAAAGTCATTGAATGGAATACTCAACGCCGTGAATGTTGCCACCACGGTGGCATGCTGAAATTTGGTCCGAATGGTTGCCTCTTCGCTTCCGCCGGAGACAACACTCATCCTTTTGGTGACTCAGCGTCATATGCACCCATCGACCGACGCCCCAACCGAGAACCATGGAATGCCGAAAAATCCTCCGCCAACCCCAACGATCTTCGCGGCGGATTGATTCGTATCAAGGTGCAGCCTGATGCAAGTTATACCATACCCGAGGGAAACCTCTTCCCTCCCGGAACCAAAGGGACACGCCCCGAAATCTACGTGATGGGCTGCCGCAACCCTTGGAAATTCTCCATCGACCCTAAGTCAGGCCACCTCTACTGGGGGGAAGTTGGACCCGATGCCGGAAAAGATGGACCTCGCGGACCCCAGGGACACGACGAAATTAACCAAGCCCGCAAAGCTGGTTTTTTCGGCTGGCCCTACTTCATCGCCGATAACAAGCCCTACTCGCGTGTCGACTTTACCAACGGAAAAGTCGGCCAAAAGTTCAATCTTCAAAAGCCTATTAATGATTCACCTCTTAATACCGGACGAAAAGATCTCCCCCCACCTCAGCCCGCTTTAATCTTTTATCCTTACGCAGATTCAAAACAATTTCCTGAGCTCAAAAAAGGAGGTCGCACCGCCTGCGCCGGCCCGGTTTTCCACTACAATCCTAAGTTCGAGAAAACCGGAGGTTTCCCTAAAGAATTTGATCACTGCCTTCTTTTTTGGGACTGGCACCGTCCTTTCATTAAATGGGGAAGACTTAATGAAAATGAAGATCTTGTCGGTATCGAAAAC
>Ga0213868_10001266_pt1 | contig 24349 bp, 15 predicted proteins | sample PICome_9_FD_160087 | JGI IMG/M metagenome (GOLD analysis project Ga0213868, IMG submission 160087) | Coastal seawater microbial communities near Pivers Island, North Carolina, United States - PICO127 | ecosystem: Environmental > Aquatic > Marine > Coastal | place: USA: North Carolina... | reverse complement strand
CGATCCATGGGAGTAGAGATGTCTTCTGATGAGGACTCTCCATGGGATGGAAGGTTGAATAAGTTCATTTTCGTTGGTGTCACCATCGGAGGAGCCACCATTGTATTTGGTGCAAATGCTTGCAATTGTACTATTGTCAATATCAGAGTGATGGTTGAGACAGCTCTAGTAGCACAGTTTCTACGACGAACATTCTTTTGTGGATGCATCATGATTGTTGAAGGATTATAATCTATCGAACAAGAATAAGTGAAAGGTAAAAACCGATTTCGATAGAACAAACTTTGGAGTCTTGTTTTCCAGTTTTTTTGGTATCTGCTGAAGTAAAGAATGTTCCTGGAGGCAGATATAGATTTTTATATAAAAAACAACGCACAAGTTGCAGTTATGGCTCTTGGCTGTGATGGATATAAGTTATCTCCCACAGTGTAGAGAGGTTGTTGTAATTACTCAGGAGATACTATTGACACACTGAAGTGGTCGCGTGGTAATGGTTATTATACCGTGATGAGCGAGCAAATGGACATCCAAGGCGTAAAGTTGAAGGAGCTTGTTGAAAAGATCTTCTTTGGTGTCTCTCTGAAAACCACTCCTTTCGCGCAAAAACGAAAGGTCTTTTTCTACGTAGAAAATGTACGAGAACCTCTATCCGTGAAGAAACGGTAGAGGCTAAACCTCTCTTCACACCGTTGTTGAAGTAGTGGTTGGCATCATCACTTTTCTTTTCCTCTTCTCTTCTTCATTTGCAAACAAAGCAAAAAGATCCACATTGACATATATTATATATATCATACCTTTCAAGGGTTAGTCCAACAAAAGACAAATACAAATGGTACATTTTCGAAATTACGTAATAGCAACCTTGATGCTTTCTTTAGGGGCATCAGGATTTACATTGACCCCACCAAAAACCAGCCTAATGATCAGAAGAAGTAACAGTGCTGCTCGCTACATGAGTGCTGTCGCTGAAGCACCCGTTCGCGCACCAGAAACTCCCGATCGTGTGAAGGAGGTGAGGGAAAGATTTAAAGCAGCTACAATAGATGCTGCGAATGCTCGTGGTTGTGCATCACCTGATGCTGGTGATGAATGGTGGCGTACGCAGGAAGATGAACCCTATCGCGAAATTACATCTGATAAACCCCTTCGAGTTATTGTGACGGGAGGAGGTGTTGCTGGATTAGTTACTGCGGCAGCTTGCCATGCAAAAGGAATGAAGGTAGCTATTTTCGAACAGGCATCGCAATATGCTCCTTATGGAGGACCCATTCAGATTCAATCAAATGCTTTAAGGGCGTTGGAACGTATTAATCCAAAGGTTTACGATGAAATTCGTGCTGCAGGAACTGTGACTGCTGATCGTGTATCAGGTCTTAAGATTGGATATAAGAAAGGTGTTTTTTTAGGACTAGGGAGGCAATATGAAAAAGGAGACTGGCTTGTAAAATTTGATACATTACAACCTGCTTTGCAAGCTGGACTTCCTGCGACTGTCGTTGTAGATAGACCTGTCATTCAGCAAATTTTACTCAACCATGGTATTCCAGATGGAACTGTACGAATTAAGAGTCGCGTTAAAAATTATGAAGAACTTGGTGAAGGAAAAGGGCTCAAGGTAGGTACTGATGGATATTTGGAATACTTGGATGTCTACATCTTGTATTATGAATTACTCACGCAATATTCTTTCATACTTTACAAAATGAAAAGGTGAATTTGGAGGATGGCACTACAGCTTATTGTGATGTACTCATTGGTTCAGATGGAATTTGGTCATCTGTGCGAAGACAAATGCACGGACTTGATAAAAATGCAGATGGTTTTGCAGCATCTGGAGCTGCTGGGGGTGCTCTCAATGAAAGTGAAGCCAGAAAAATGGCAAAAGATAGTGTATTGATGGCTCAGGGGGCTAATCGTCGTTTTTCTGGATTTACTTGTTACGCTGCACTTGCTGAACACAGAGCTAGTAATATCGAGGAAGTATCCTACCAAATTCTATTGGGAAAAGATAAATACTTTGTTAGCACTGATGGTGGTGGAGAGAGACAGCAATGGTTTGCTCTCATTCGTGAAGCACCAGGTGGAGTTGATCCTGAACCAACATCTGAAAATCCTACTCCTAAACTTACTCGTCTGTTGAATGAATTCAAAAAAGATGCCCCCGGGGATGCCAATGGAGATATTTGGGACGAATTCGCCCATGAATTGCTCACCGCTACTAAGGAAGAGGACATCAAAAGAAGAGATTTATATGATGGATCGCCCTTGTTATTCAAAGGATGGAATAAAGGACAAGTTGCTATCTGCGGAGATGCAGCACATCCTATGATGCCAAACCTTGGACAGGGTGGATGTCAGGCCACTGAAGATGGATATCGATTGGCTGAAGAATTGGCCACTGTCAAACACACCAAAGAAATTGAAGGGGCATTGAAAACCTACTACTTAAAAAGAATCCCAAGAACAACCATCATTCAGATTATGGCTCAGTTAGGTAGTGACTTGCTGGTTGATTTTGACAAGATGATGACAATCCCTCTCGTAGGGCCATTCTTCTTGACCATGACACAATTCGCAATGCCATTCATTCTGCGATTCCTCTATACACCAGAGTTTTAAATTCAAAATTTATTATTCTTTTTATTAAAAACTTATTAAAAGTATATCTTCAACATTGTCTTAAAAAATTACTTTTCGATGATATAAATATTCCCTTCTTTGATGGTTCCGAAGTCATTCAGTGGCCAAACTATCCATCGGGCAGTGCCCACGATGTTTCTTCCACTTAATGGACCCCATACACGGGAATCAACAGATCGGAATCCATTGTCTCCAGCTACAAAGTATTCGTTTCTACCTAATGGCATTGCTGGCCTATTCCATGATTTCTCGTCGAATACCGAGGATTGTGCATAAGGTCCAACGATATCTACTCGAAACTGCTTCTTTATCACATCTCCATCCATTTTTGATACTAATTCCACGAATGGTTCACTATTCTTGACACCCACCTTTTCTCCATTTCGAGCGACCACTCGTTTCAAAAACTGTTCTCCTTTGCTCGGAAGCATGGCTTCTTGCGCCAACGTGGATTTCGCTACTGCATCATTCAAACTTGAGGGTGGATCAAAGAGGATTACATCACCAATGCTTGGTTGCAATGGCCAGATATTCCGTGTGACTAACACCACATCCCCAGGATTTAAAGCCGGTTGCATGGATGCAGATGGAACATATGCAAAGCGAACAAAGAATGCGACGGAAGCTGCGATTGCTACATACGTCGATGCTAATCCTAGTGTACCAAGCATGGTTCCTGCCTCGTAAGTTGTCTTTGATAGCCATAAAGGGACATCTATTATAGGTTGAACAGAAACCGGCCAATCATTTCTCTCGAGATGGTTTCGAAGTTTGTATGCTGGTTTTACCGTCACAGTGACATCAGAATGCAAGTCAAGCGATATATCTTCCATTGAATCTATATATGTACCATTTGATAGAGATATGGAGCACACCTCAAATTCAACACCTGGATATATACCACGGTTTGCCAGTAATTGCCTTGCCGTTAAATTACCACATAGGGGTACTACTATATCTCCAACTCGCATTGTACGCGCAACATTTTTTGCTTTAGTTCCAAAACCCTCCTGTGCGGCTGTAGCAAAATTCTTCCTGAATAAGTTTATACCATTTGTGATAGATGTTTCCTTAAGATTATTCAAGTCTACAAATAGGGCTGATTTTGTAGCAAGGTTGTAATCATGTTCTCTTAGCGATATCATTTGCTTTGAAGTGAAACACATAGCGAACGACATATAAGTCCCTATCACCAAACAAACTAGTGATATTTTAATATATATGATCATTTTATGTGTGTTTCATTCTAGAATACAACGACGAGTGTATCTAATTTATGTACGACGGTCCTTTGTCCTTTGACTCATCAAAGATCAAAGAAAGCTAAATCTCTGTAAATACCGTCATTTTTTTGTGAAAGATTGGTATCCAACTCACTCTGACTCACACGAAGACACTATTTCATAGTACCGATCGAAACTACCCAATGGATTGAACTTGGTATATGACAATGAAAAGTCTTTCAACAGTATTAGAGGTGCTATTATTATGCTTTTATTGCTTTCCTTCAGCTTCAGCTTTTGTGTCAGTGAGACCAACACCGTCCGTGATGGGATTAAAACCTACATGTTCAAATTATATCTACAAAAGAAAGACATATCTATGTTTTGATATCAATAACCTTTTCAGAGGATCATTCTTTGGTAATGATGATGAAGAAGAAAAAAATGATGATAACATTAGTGATGACAAGGATGACGACAGCTGTGACAATATTGGAACGTCTAATATATTCAAAATGAAAGTAAAAAACTTGAAAGTGGGTGGATGTCGATTGTACCTGTCATTGTACCTCATTGGAGAAATTAATAATCCAGAAAAACATACATGGAAAATGGATCAAACAGGTGATGGTGGAATTGATCTGTATTACAGAGATGCAAGTGGTGCCCTTATGATATTGTTTGAAGATGATTCCATAATTGTGAATCGCTTAGGTTCTGCACCTTCCATGAATTATCTAATGCATGAATCTTCGGTTCTCACAGGAATGCTAGATCAACTTGATGATATTGCATTTGATAGTAGTATTGATGAGAAAGATCGACTTCTTACTCTTCATGAACCTGGAGATGCTATCAATATTGTGCGAGAGTCACTTTCCTTTACTTAAATTGTACTGCTTCTCTGTTCTTATCTTCAAATATTAAGGAGTTGCAGCTGATGAAAGAGATTTAAAAATGTGTAGATAGATATCATTGTGAATGAATGCATGAATGAATGAATGAATGAATCGTGAAGGAAAGAAACGATGCAGATTACTAAGGAATTAAGTTATTTAAGTACATAACGCCCGATCGCCAACGGTTTTTTAGTCTGTTCCGTAGGAGGAGGAAAAGTTAAATCAATCAATCAATCGATCCCTTTCCTCTTGAGTTCAAAATACTTCACAACGCTCATTTCATTCACACTTCCTAGTTACAATGAGTTCTAGACGTTTAGGACCATCTACAGATGCTGCGATTGGTAAGTTAATGAATACTGTTTTTCGATTCCCGAACATCGTAGATTTTTTGAAACTTTGTTTCTTTCTTATCGAACGAATTCATCCAATTATATCTCTCTAACGGATAAATCTCCTCAACCCTCCTAAAAGGAATGATGGATGGTGCATACTTCACCTCTCGTAAGGAAATTCTTGACTTTTTCAACACTCTCCTTGATATGAATTTGACAAAGATTGAACAAACGGCCACTGGAGCTGTCGCATGTCAACTCTTTGATTACATTTTCCCTGGAGCTGTGCCAATGAAAAGGGTTAACTGGCACGCACACTCGGATTTTCAGTTCATTGAAAACTACAAAATTTTGCAAATGGTCATGAACAAAACCAATGTTCGGAAGCATGTGGACGTGGACAAGTTAATTAGGGCCAAGTATCAGGATAATTTGGAGTTTTGCCAGTGGCTCAAAGCCTTTTATGAGCAAGCTGCCCCTGCTGATAGGGATGATTATAATCCGTTACAGAGAAGGTTGATTGGTAGGGGAGGTTCGAAAAACTTGGATGGTATTTTCTTGCCCAACAAGAAAATTTCATCCTCTGTCACTAGTAGTGCTCCCAGGCGTAGACCCTCTTTGTCTGCCTCGCCTAGCCGTCGAACCAGCAGTGCCTCTGTATCATCTGGAAATTCAAATGCGGCTCCCCTTCGTTCCTCTGCTTCCAACGGACCGAACATTCCCAAAACATTTACCACAAAACCAAGGACACCTATGTCATCGGCTCCAAACAATAAACGAACAGTTGAACTCGAGGCTGAGAGAGATGAACTGATTCGTAAGAATGATATCCTGAAACGTAAAAACGCCGAGACGGATTTAATTCTTGAAAATATTGAAAAGGAGCGTGATTTCTACTTTGATAAATTGAGAGGCATTGAAGTGATGCTACAAGTACACGAAGAAAAACCAGATAGTAAGGATCCGGAAGCTTTGATCCAGAGAATTTTCAAAGTTTTGTATGCAAAGATTGAAGATAACATTGTCGTTACGGATGATGGAGAACTCCTTGAAAATATGGTTGAAGATGGTGCCGGGGATGATCTTTTGAATGACACAGTCATGTCTATCATGAACAATAATGATGATCCTACCGATGAGCAGAATGAAAATGTATCTTTTGAAGAGAGCACCAGTTACAAAATCGATCACATGAACGAACAAATGGATCAACCAAACCCTGTGGAAGAAGATGATTTTGAGTGTTATTAGAAGAGAAGATGATATTTGAGTGTTATTTATTAAAAAAATGAAAAATATGGGTCATCATTTAGAACTATTTCCAATATAAGAACGTGTTCATTTATTAATCTATTTAGTTGAAAAAACTCTTTTTCATCTTCATAATCTCCTTTAATTCGGCTTGCACTTGATCTAAGCTTTCCTTCAGTTCATTGTTCTCAGTAATTAATTGACTCTGTCTTTCCAAACCTCTTACGATGTCTTCGGCATTCTTTGTGTTGAAGGTAGCCTCAAAGGATAATTTTTCTTGTAGAAATTCTTGTTTGAGTTTACCCTCTTGTTCTAAAAGTTTCAATTCAGATTCCTTCTGCAGCGCAGCTTTTGCTTTCGTAAACTTAACCTTGTATTCATCTTCAAGTACAAGTTTAGATTGTTTCAACTTTTCTTCATATTCTGCCTTTATCAAGCTAGTTTGACCTTCAAATTCTTGATCCATTTCAAAGATGGCCTTTTCGTAATCTTTCATTTTGATATCAAAATCTTGTTTTGTCAATTCAAGAGTCTCCTTCGTTGAGTTAAGTTCTTCCATGGTCTTTTTATTCCTATCCTGAAGAGTAGACACTTCTGCAGAACGAGTGGTCCATCCAATAGCTGTTCCCGCCAATCCTGCGGCAGCTGCTATAGGAACTGGACCTAGTGATGATAGTTGATTCAGGAAAGCACCGTCCACCATCATGGCCAGCGATGTTGGAGTACCACGTAGTGGTCCCGTTGGCTGGCATTGGACTTGGAATCCTACAACAGCAACTGAGAAAAAGGCATTCAAGTATGTTAGGAACAGCAGAAGAATTTTCGCTGAATGGATGATAGGCATGTTATATTCAGATGAACAGTCTGAGAGAAGAACAATGTTCTTATGTTGTCTCCCTTTGCCACATCACCACCATCATCATCTATTGAAAGCAGAGAGAAAAAGATATGGATGCATACCATCATCCAAAATATCCTAAAAAGAATCCAAAGGGCTGCATAATTCTCAACCGTACAAGGTCTGTTGGATACGGTTGGTTGACAAGCAATAGTGCCTAAGTAAGTAGTGCCATCGAGATACCATTTCAACTATCAACCAAACAACAAGCAAGCACGTATACAATTTAAACCACAATCCAACTGAGATGGACGGTTCATTATCAGCATCACGTTATGACGATCAAGATCGCAATCAAGGAGGGAGTCATTACCAATCCCGTAACGATGGCCGGCACTACAATCGCAGGGGCAGAGGAGGAGGTTACCGAGACAATCGTCGTGGCGGTGGGAGTGGAAGAGATGGTTACCGCGATGATAGAAGGTATCAACCTTATCATCGAAGAGGGGGAGGTGGTGGCGGAGGAGGAAGAGGGCGCTCATCTCCTGCAAATAGATTTGATAACTCGACAGTTACTCAGAGTGTAGATCCTCAAACTGCCATGATGAAACAACTTACTGCTATGATTGCTAAAATGGGTGATTTAATTCCAGCCGCTGAAACTGCTGCTCCTTTGAATGATGAAAGTAGTATCAATGGAGATGGTGGTAATGTAAGGCCAGTGACGAAGGCAATTGCTAAGAATATTCAGGACTTGGTCGGTGTGTTGTGTAATACTCAGAATGCTCCACTGTTTCTTAAATATCAAACTCCAATTGATAATGCATCATCAGTGATTGCAGAGGACGAAGCGGGTCCTATGGCTACCCTTGTAACATCCTGTGCGGCGACTCTTCCACTTTCGTCTCCTAGTTATGCGGGTTTGACTCTGGCAGTGGAGATAAATGCTCCTGATTCAAGTCCTGATACCGCGAATGTTAGTTACCGTGGATTTGCACAACGTTGTGTTACAATGGCATGCAGGAGATTTATGGAAGATTTAGATAAAACATGTGGTGTGGTTCATCTTGTCAGCCAGGACGTTGTAGCCACAAATGGGGACGATGGTAAAAGTAGTAACGGGGATACATACGTACAAGCATTCATGAGGTGCAAACTGTTATTGCGTTACTTTGCCCTGTTGACAAGGGCTGGTATTATTGCTAAAGATTATGACTCTGATTTCAGTATGGACTCATTTTCCGATTTATCGACATTGTCGTTGACTGGGTTGTTGAACGTATTGGTCGAATCTGCATCACGTGCTCAAGAGGCTTCACTTGATAATTCTTCTGGAGTGGCTTCAAACTTATCGTTAAAGAATATATCAGTGATCCTTGCAATGCTAGCTTTGAGTGCTATTCCATACGCTCTTCAGTGTCTTTCCCAAGATTTCGTGAATGAAATTTTGTCAAAGTTGAAAGGACTTACGAATGAATACAAATCACATTTTCAACCAGGAACAGGTATGATGGCAATTTTAATGAAAAAGGAGCTTAAGGATGATTTTAATCCGGATAAAGACGAAGATGATGATGAAAATGACGATGAAGATGACGAGGATGACTCTTCGCCTGTTTGCGCTGACAGTTTTCAGGACTTACTGCGCACTGTCAAGAAACTAGCAGAATCTTTTTACGAGTCTGCGACAATTTCGACTAGGTACGCCCTTCTAACAGACGAGCCATGGGTGGGACTGCTACACAATCAAGAGGAATATGCTCCGATGGAGGGAGATATGGAGGGCGAGGATTCGAATCAACACAATAACTCATCTGCTCCAGTGTATAACGGTGAAAAGTTACACTTTTCCATCACTGAAGAATGTCACTGTCTCAAATATTTCATGAATCGTGATGCCTCGAATGAAATGGAAACAGTAGCAGTGACTTTACAACGACCCAGTATAGAAGGGGTAGTTTTCGGACGTTTATCAATTTTTGATCCTCCACCAGAAGATGAAGATGAAGATGACGTTACAGATCCAAATACAGCCGCTTACATCAACACATACAGTCTTATTGATAGATTCTTCCTTTCAGATGCTATCAGGGACTGCTTAATCTGTCACCGTTGTACTGTCACAAAAGCAGGAGTAACTCAAGGATCAGTAAAGGATGTAGCCATACAAATTTGGTCGGTCAGTGAGCTATTTACTCAGTCTTCGGAGTCTGGAAAATCGGCCAACGACGCATCCATGGGATTTGAATGCGGCGTGGTGGAGACCATACTTGCGTTACTCGCTCAGGCTCCAAAGGGAATAGAATCATCTAATACGATGACCCATGTCTACCTTTCCAGAGTGTTGATCGAATTAATCAAATATCAACCATCAAAAATTCCTCAGAGCCTTGCTATTGCAGTGTCTGACATATTTAATGACTTCATTCCGTCTCTTTCTCCGATCTCGAAAGAAAATCTATCGTATTGGTTTGCTTTCCATCTAGTGAATACTGATTATCAATGGCCGAGTGCGCACTGGAATGCATGGGCACCATATGTTGTTCAAGGAATGGAAAACAGACAGCGTAATAGTCGTGGGGAATATGTTATGAAAGTTATTGAATTCATGACTTCCTTTGAGTCCAATCCAGAGGTCCTCGTCAATGTTTGTTTACCACCTGGTAACAAACTCTCAAGTATGATAATTTCTGAACGAGAGTCCGCTGACACAATCAAATCGTCGGCATTTCAAACTACGATTGATAATATCGAAAATGATTTAGTTAATCGAATTTGGAAAAACAATGATGATTCTGATGATATTCACGATTACATCATCGGTGAAGAAACGACAGAAACTGTAAACGGTAGTATTGACGATGATTTGGAAAGTAGTACATCTGACGACTCTAAGATATTTTGGAGAACTGGTCTTATTGTGCGATCTCTCCTTGATCCTACTTCTTGCTATCGGCTTCGTATGATTTCAAGGATTGAAAAGAGTGTCCAACAACAAGACGAAGACAGTCAAGGTCTTCATTTCACAGATGACGAATTTATTGAGAATCCTAAGGAGGACATCATCACGGATATGATAGATCTTGTTGATCGATATAAATCAGTCATTTTATCTTGTTTAGCAAAAGATATCCAAGTATTTGAAGAAAATTTGGATTTGCGGGGTGAGACCAAAGTGAGTTCTGAGGATATGCTACACATGGGCGAATCTTTTATCCTTTGTCAATGTGAAAAGATATGTGCCTTTTCATATTCCATATTTTCAGCATGTGTCGAGTGTTTCATTCGGAATAAAATCATTAGTCCTAAGGGCGTGTTGATGTGGTGTTTAGGAAGTAACACAACTAAGAGAGGAGCAGGTTCTATTGGGCGTTCATGGTGGAATATTGCATCTTTTGCGGTATGCCTCGGCGTTGACAACTTGTTATCGGAATCGCATTCAAAATTAACTGCTGATATTGGAATGATTATTGATACTGTTGGAGACGATGAATCAGATGAAAATATGGGTACAGCTTCCGCTAGACAAATCAAGAAAGTGAATGACTTCCTTGTGCCTCTTTTACAATTTGCATCATCTCAAGTGAATTCTTCCAATCAATCAAATTCTACTGTCACACAAAAATCCATCAACCACTCTGAAGCAGATATGAAAGAAGGACTCAAGTTTCTTCTACGTTCGACATTAAATCATGCTGCGCTGTCTTTGAAGAATGACGAGATTGTGAAGACTAGCGCAGATCTAGGGGGATCTCCACAGGAAGTTGACAATTGGATTGCAAAAATTACTGCAAGCGATGTGGACATTATTCACTGAATCTATCACATACATTACAGCAATTCATTCATGCAACACACTTAATAAAAAATTTACTACTTTACATCATTTTGTATTTGCATTATTTGGCACATATGTAGAGTGATCCTCAAAATCGTCTTTGAATCGCTGTTTAAACCTAGCAAACCAACCATTGCTTAGTTTTCTTTCTTCACAGTACATATCTTGATATAAACTTTGAGCTTTTGTTTTAACATAATTATGAGTGGTCAAAGGAAGACCTTTAGACCTTAAAGATTGATTCCTGACCCTGATGATTTGAATCAGCACATGTTCGAGTTCTTCAAATGGACTTGAACGGTTCCGTTTTTTATGTCCAGAAAATTTCAATTCATTAGTACTACTACTATTCACTTGAAGCTTTTGATACCATTTATAAACCGTTGAATACGATAAATCCGTCCCATCTATTCGATTTCTTTCCTTTACATATTCTGATAACTTTTTCGGATTGTCATGTTTGCCGCTCAATGATGCACAATATTTTTTGTAAGCAGTTATGTACCGAATTCTATCATTCACAGTATACGATGTGCGTGATTTTCGGGCTGTGGTCGATTTCTCGTCTTCTTCATTTCTGACAGTTGCTGTTTCACAGACATGGTTTTGAGTGTTCATCTCTTTTGTATGAGGGTGTGAATGTTGCATGTGTAATGTGTACTGTTAACTGTTACTGTGCTGTACGCTGTGCGCTGTGCCTATGCTTTGTGGTGATTCTCTTGTTCTCCCCTTCCCTTTTCCTTCGCGTTCAACAAAGGAGAAGCAACACAAGGCAGCAGAGCACAAACACGCGCTGTCTGCCTCGCTCACAAGAAGGACGACTGCACAAACACAAATCACCCTAACATGTTGAAACAAGTAGCCGTTCGGTGCTCACGTACCACATTTCAAGCAACTCAAAAGTGAGTACTATGAATGATTGATCCTTCCTACTTTTTCCCTCGTAAGGAGTGGAGCAATTTCCTCTCTAATTCTGTAGAAACTCGTCTCTCACCCTCTACGTGTATTTGTTTTTACCATGACACAGGCGTGGAATGGCGGGTGGACCATACCCTTACAATCTTGGAGTTAAGAAGAATAAATTTATTGAAGAATGGAATGGACGTCGTGAAATTACTGAGAAATCGTTTAACGCCAGCGGAAAAACTGTACCCTGGATTATTTTTCTTGGTGTGATTTTCCCATATGGCGTGTATTCAGTTACTAGAGACGAGCTTTCAAAGACGGGTGGAAGAAGGTACAAAGAAATGTGCTAGACAAAGACGTATTGTATCTCTATGATAATATGAAAGAAATACAAGGAAGGCATTATGCATTTGATAATGATAAACAAATATGGTATACATACAACAAGTCCTATATCATTTTGTTTTTAAATATTGTAAACAACCAGATCTGGAGCTCCCATATCAACTAAGATGACCTTTACGTCAGGATTGGACAATCCACTATGAATTTTACTAGGAAAATTCTCCTCGGTGCACTCTACGATGAGTATTTGACCCTCGTAGGACTGGTGACTTCTATACAGAGATGGCAAAACAGTACTGTTTCGAATACCGTAGTTTCTATGAGCTTGGCCAATGAAAGAATAATGTGAAACGGATTCAGCTGCACCATACATTAAATGTACGAATGTTCCAGTTCCATACTCCAAATGAACTGAAATTAGATTGTTTAAGCCATCTAATCCGAAAACTGAATTGCTCACATAGACGGAAAAGGAACGATTTGAGTTGACGAAGCTACTTGATCTCTTAGGCGACTCGATCAAACTTGGAAGCAACGTACGAGTAGCCAATAAATCTGTTGGTGTTGGTAGGTATCGAATTTTGTCCCTTGATGTAATTGCAACTTGACTAAAAACTTCCATAAACTCCACTGCACTACATCCTACCATCTTAACTGGTTGATGAGTATCTTTGTTGATATTACCCTCGTTGATTGCCTCATACAAAACATTGACTACTGCTTCCAATTTCTTTCGGGGGGCTTCGAGTTGAACAAAGCGTTCTCCAAACATGTCATCTAAATAGTTTTGACTCACTGGAACGGTACCTTGATTTTCTTTTCGAAGTGAAGGAACATCGATGTTCAAGATGATTGCATTCGATCGATGTTTAGATACCCCCCATAAATGACTTCGCAGCGAGTTAAACACATCCGTTTGAATTACGACTTTCAATTGTTCGAGTGAAAAGATATCTCGTTTTCTATCTGATCTAGCATATTCGTACTGATAACTATGACCGTCGATGCTTCTTTTCGAAATAGCATCTTCAATAGCCATCCCGTGATTGTTTAATACAATGACAACACCATAGCGGTTGTTGGACTGGATACTTAACATCGTGAGACCACCCGCCAATACTGCGGCTGTGTCACCAGCAACAACAAATGGAAATTTTCCAGGTGCAGACGAGTAAAACGTATGACAAGAATCACCAATAGCACCATTACGGGAATTGACGAGACCAACACGTGTGAAGGGTATCTTCAAGTCACTTTGTTCCAGTAGTTTGGATATATTCTTGTACAAGTGGATAGACTCAAAGCCTGTATCAAAGTAGCATGGACTATCAAGTTGACATTTTCCAACGTATGTCGAAATAAAACGATAAAGCTCAGCTAAAACTGTTTCCATAGTTTGAGCGCTTCCTACAAGGTTCTTTGCTGTTTGTATGTCTTTGTCTAATACTGCGTAATCACAGGGAACAATTTCAGCTTCTTTGTACTGTTTTTCGAGAGTTTTGGAATTACCCCCAATTCTTGACGTAACATCATTAAAAACACAAAGCAGACTTGATCGATATGCAAATTGATCTACAATAGACAGTTCTGGGGAAAGAATGATCAGACGACCGTCATTCCATGCAAACTGTATGTGACCGTGAGGATCCTCCTGAAACAACATGAAATCCATGGCATTTGGTGCTCCTAAGTGAACAATTATTCGCTGCTGCCAATCTTCTGGTGTCAAATATGACGCTTCCATATCAACATACTTTTGCTTCTGCTGAATATATTCTCGAGTTGATTTGACGAGTGAAGAAAAGACAACGGGCACATTTTTTGATTTTAACCAAGTACAAAAAGTATCAAAGGCTAGATCGTAAAATATTTCAAATCCAACGTACAGGATGATTCTAGATGGATATTTTTTAATTGATTCTTGCAACCATTCTGCAGTTTGTTTGTTATTCTTGTGATAGACATCTGAAGAAATTACAGGAAGGGCATCTAAGCGAAAGAAACGTTGACCAGAGGATTTTGTTTCAACTTTTTCCCAAGCATTTGTTCGAATTCTCTCTACTAACTTTTGAACTACTTTCCTGTTATCTGTTGGATTGCCTGTCATTATTGATATTGTTTTCATGAAAACTTGAATTCTTTTGGAGTTTGTGACAACTGACAACAGTTCTGTGTTCTGTCTCTCTCCTGAAAACAGGGTTCTCGTTGATGTGTGTCGGTGTGAAGTTCACTTACCCAATACTACTAAGTAGGATGAGTTTTGAGATCATGCATCTTAAAAACATCCTTGACCTCCACGAAACACGTAACACGCACACATCATTTCGAGGTTCGAGGAGGAAAGGGAAACAGAAAACAGATTTGGATTCACCATTGCAACTCATCCTTCCTACAAAGTATTTTTATGATCATGAAGCGTTTATATCCATTATCACTCCTTTCATGTGTATCAGCTTTCGTGGTGGGCCCCGCAGTTAGAATTGGACATGATACTAAACTCCACATGCGAAGAGAAGAGAATAGTCGAAGATCTTTCCTTACTTCAACATTGTCATTGACGGCTATTACGTTCACATCAACGACAGTTCTTCCAAAATCGGCACTTGCTCTTCCAGGCGTTACTGTTGCTGAATTTGAAAAAATCCTCAAAGACTCTGCTAAATCCATATCAATTGTCGAACTATCTGGTCCAAAGAATGATCAAGCCGTTGTAACCCTTATTGATGGAACTCAATTTAAAATTATCGATTTGTATGAAAGTGCCACGGATCCCCGATCCCCGCTGAAATTAATTGCTACATGCAGAGCGTACAAGATTCCAACCAAGTCTAAGGGATTGGAAGATGCTGTATTGTCATTGACGAATTCAGGTTCGAAGAAAAAGAAAGTATACATGAATTCTCGTGTCAGACTTGCAGCTGAGATGGAGGCTGAAAAGAAGATACGTCTTGAAGAAGATGAGCTTGAGAGACAAGCTGAGCTTGCTCGAATGCAGAATTAAGTTTGGAAGATGAAAGAACACTCTTTTTTTCGATACCTGATATGTTTCAAACCATGAAATGTCTAATTTCCTTTCACAATAGAAAGATTCTACTAAGTAGATACAACTTAATATAATATTTATGTTAATCATAGTCTATGAGTAGTATCGTTTCTGGCCTTGACAACATCTACAAGTGCCTTGAAACTAAAAGGTTCATTAGCAGCTAGATCAGCCATAACCTTACGATTCAACATGATTCCCTGTCCACCATTTTCTGCACTTTCTAAATCAAGACCTTGAATAAATCTGGAGTAATTCATATCATGCTGTCGGACACCAGCATTGATACGTTCAATCCAAAGTTTACGGAAATTTCGTTTCTTCGTTTTACGATCACGGTAAGCATATTGTAAACCCTTTTCTACTCGACGAATCGCCGCTCTAAATGTGTTCTTAGCTCTTCCACGGTATCCTTTTGCCATTTTAATAATGCGCTTATGTTTTTTCGATGCCATGGTTCTTGATTGGATGGATATAACTGACGACGATGGTGTTGCCGATTGAATGAAAGAGTTGAAGTTGTTCAATCGGGAGAGAGGATTGAATGATAAAGATGAAAAAGACGAAGAGATAATCGACTGCGGCCTGTATTTTGAAAATGATGATAGTATCTTGGTGTGTGTTACTGATTTTGATCCTATACAACTACTTCTGGTGCTATAAGATCTAGTAGCAGAAACAGATGATGATGCTTTGGACATTTCTGATGCAGCCACTCTGCAAGAAGAGATGGAGCATCTTCGAGCCATCATCGTGCATAAGCTTGATATGGTCATTCTAACTGTTGATGGAGAGTCTCAGATGTATTTAGATCGCCTGTGTAGATATGATTTGTGTTGAATGCACGATGAAAACTAAAAAAACACGAAGAATGTGAGGCTGTCACCTCCACCCTTGTCGGGTTGGGATAAAGCTAAAAATGCAATTTTTCCCGCCTCTTTTGAAAAAGTGGGACAAGCAACAAGCAACATGGCACATGGCAACATTCAAATACCAAATACAACAAAGGTGGAATCACCCCTACTACTACAGATAATTAATTACCGATACATCAAACTATATCACAAATAGAATCTCTGCCTAGAGATAGAACTGGTAGAGTAACATCAAGATGGACTACGATGACGATCAAATCTACTTTTCCCACCAGAACTTACAGACGAATGCTGACCAACGGGATACTTTACCGAATATCAATGATGACTTGAACATAGATAACTTGCCAACGGATAGAATCAAAAAATATTTCCGAGAGTTTCTAAGTGAGTTATACTGTATCTTACTTATATTGAATCATTTCACACATGTGTGAAGTTAGTACGCTGTGACTTTGTTCTGATATGAAATCACCAACCTCTTTCACTTAGGAAACTACCGTCAAAAGCAACGGTACCTTTACAGAGACCGTCTACTGCGAATGCATCAACGGACCAATGACAGTATCTACTCAAAAGAACCATCTGCACAGAAATCAAATACAACAAATAATAAGGCATGTATACACGTTGATATTTCACATCTGGGAGAATTTGATACATCACTTTTGGACCTACTTATGAGACAACCAGCAACGGCAATGCCCATCTTTGAAGCGGCAGCTGCAGATGCTTTAAAGTCTCTTATCATTGAATACAGGCAACAGAATGGTGAAGAACAAAATTATGATAATGAGGAGGACAACCAGGACAGTGCAAATGGTAATGCTAATAGCCTTGAAGATTTTGAAGGAAGCACGATACAAATTCTTCTCCGTGGTAATCTCACTCCAACACCACTTCGATCTATACAATCTCACCATCTTAATACTCTAGTGAGATGCACTGGTATTGTGATATCTGCATCTCGGGTTCGTTCTCGAGCGACGAAAATTCATCTTCGGTGTTCGCGGTGTCAACATGCGACTACTGTTCATGCATCTGGTGGTCCTTTTGGATCCGTGTCATTACCTCAGAGATGTGGTTCAGCAGCTGAAGGTGCAGGGAATGAATGTGGACCAACACCATATGCTGTCGTTCCAGATGATTGTTCTTTTGTTGATCAACAGACGTTAAAATTGCAGGAAGCACCGGAGGTGGTTCCGACAGGAGAAATGCCAAGGAGTGTAGTATTAGCGGTGGAGAGAGGATTAGTAGATAAGGCGCCGCCAGGTACACGGGTCAGTATTATGGCTATCGTAAGCTTGTTTAATTCAGGAGGAGGAGGTAAAAGTGGCAGTGTAGTCAAAACAGTGTATTTGCGAGTTTTGGGAATGCAGAAGGATATGGGGGGTGGAGAGCATGCATCTTTTACGAAACGTGAAGAAGAGGCATTCCGATTACTATCGAGACGAGCAGATATCTATGATATTCTTTCGAGATCGATCGCTCCTTCCATTTCAGGATCTTATACTCATGATATCAAAAAGGCTATAACATGTATGTTATTTTCTGGTTCCAGAAAGCGTTTACCAGATGGAATGAGATTAAGAGGTGACATTAACGTTTTATTACTAGGAGATCCATCCATGGCAAAGAGTCAGTTCCTAAAGTATGCGACACGTGTGGCACCAGTTGGTGTGTATACTTCTGGTAAAGGATCGAGTGCTGCAGGTTTGACGGCTTCTGTTGTCAAAGATCAAAGAGGTGAATTTTATCTAGAGGGTGGTGCTATGGTATTGGCTGATGGCGGTATTGTAGCAATTGACGAGTTTGATAAAATGAGACCTGCGGATCGCGTAGCTATTCACGAGGCGATGGAACAACAAACGATATCTATTGCAAAAGCTGGTATCACTACTGTTTTGAACAGTCGCAGTTCCGTTCTAGCCGCTGCTAACCCTGTTTATGGTCGATATGATGAACTCAAGTCGGCGAGTGAAAATATTGATCTCATGACAACAATTCTTTCTCGTTTTGATCTCATTTTCCTTGTTAGAGATTTTCGCGATGAAGAACTTGACAAAATGATTTGTCACCACGTTATGGGAGTTCACATCAATAACTCTCGCTCGGGTCCCGATCTTTCGGCTGGAAGTTCGTTAGGCATGGGATTAGATATGGGATCAGAAGATGGCGGATTATTTCAAGAGCAGACGCGGGAAGCTTTTGAAAATGCTAATGCTTCACCAGAGGCGATCGCCGATAATGCTTTGAGAATAGCAACGACTGGTGTGGGTGAGTTAGACGTACCTACGATGAAGAAATATATTCAATATTGCAAATCGAAATGCTCTCCTAGACTTGACGAAGAGTCTGGAGATATACTTGCTAGCTCTTACGTCAAGATCCGAGACGATGTTCGCCGGCGAGCCATGGATTCGGAAGGAGGAAATGGTGATGAAGGAGACAGTGACCAGGGTACCATTCCAATCACAGTTCGTCAATTAGAAGCTCTTATTCGTGTTTCAGAAAGTCTTGCCAAGATGAGACTAGAAGACGATGTCCAAGGTCAAGATATCCAAGAGGCCTTGCGTCTTTTCAAGGTATCAACCATGGCAGCGAACACCGTTGATCAAACATCGAAATCTGTACCTTCTAGTGGTGAAAAAGGCAACTCAATGTCAACTGCACTTCCATCCCGTGCCGAAATGCAGCGATCGGAAGCGTTCCTTCGTTCTCGGCTTGCCATAGGAGCCTTTGTGAATAAGAATCGTATTGTGGACGAGGCTGCTAGTCAAGGTTACGATGCAACTGTCGTTTCGAGGGCTATCGCCATCATGGCCATGAAGGGGGAAATAGTCGAGAAGAATTCAGGGCGTCTTTTCAAGAGAATTAAATAATCTAATTCTAATACTATATTATCTCGCGGTGATTAGATTCAATATCTCCTACTTCTGATGCATCATCATCTTCTTTTTCTATTTCGTCAATAAACTCTTCTATTCGGCTCCAATCTGCCATTTCAGTACTTATATCAGCATCATCGTCGGGTTCCACCATTAATGCAACTCGAGTGTCATCAAATGAATCATTAACGTCCGCTAGTATTTTTCCACTGACATCTTTGTTGGTATCGACTAAATTTTGATCTAAATCCTTGTGTTTCTTCTTCTTTTTAAACTTCAAGATTTGTTTGACATCCTTCACAAAATCTCTCAACGCAAGATCACCTATTTCCGAACGTATCCTTTTTGTTTCCTTCTCTTTGTATCCATCCTCCCATTCCTCAACGGGGAATACAAAAACGTGACTAATGGCAAAAATAAACATTTCTAAGCATACAAGGAACGATTGTGCACGTTTACTCCATTCAGTTGCGTCTATACTTGCTTGAACACGATCCATTTGATTTTTATCTTCGTACCATGCATTCGCGATGATGGATATCAGTAGACCTTGCCAAAATGTCAAAAATACCACTCCTTTGATGCACATAAATTTTGCAAAAGGAGAAATCCATTTCAGATCATCTTTGACGACGTGATAAAATCGTAATAGACCTGTAAATGCAAAAAAGATGCTAATGTTCTCAATGACCATAAGGTACAATTGTGGATAACGATAGTCCCATCTTGATTCGTGTATCGAATCAGAAATAACAAGACTTATACTAATGATTGGACGGAAAAATACAAACTGCATACAAAATGCTTGACATTGGTCTAGAACTGCTTCTGCCTTTTGTCGAGGAGATTGAAATCTTTGTTTTTTGTCACTCCATGGGAATCGGATGGGTTCTTTCAGATGATTGGCATGTTTTGATAAGATTTCAATGACAGTCGTACGATTTCCAAGTATTGCCATTAAGAATGAAAGAAATGTGTATATGACATAGGCTTCATATATATCTTTTGCCAAACTCAAAGCAGATTGATACTGTACAAAGACCAAACCGAGCCAACTAGAAACAGAGTAAATGGGTATCATCCACATGATTGCAATAATTTTTCGTTGTACAATGGGTGCATTCATTTTGGTAATATGGTTCATCATATGCCCAAAGGATATAATGGACCCGAGTATAGCAAACATGCCTGCCGTTTGATAGGCCATGAAATTGTTTTGTGAGCTGACACTTTGATTGACTTGATCGACTTTGTCCTGCACATTTGCAACGTCTTCTTTCGATTCATTGATAGTTACATTCAGAGACTCAAAGGTAGATTCAAGTTTATTGAAATACGTTTGTTGGTTGTATTCAAGGGCATCCATACGATTCTTTAGCTCTTGATAGTGTGCTTGTGACTGAGATAGGAATAACAGACTGGTCAACACGATACATGCTAGAAAGAAGAGACACTGGAGATATAACCTTAATCTTAAACTCTTGATGGATTGTTCGACTCTTATTAGTTCCATGCTGGTTAGAGTGATGAAATGAGTTTTGTTATTTCTGTTTCAGTATCACGAACTGAGAACTATGACTGCTTTGTGCTTTGTGTCTCAAAAAGAATTCCATAAAAATCAAAATGAGGTAAATATGTACGTACGTACAAATAGACATCAAAACAACAAACAACAAACAACAAACTCTTCCCTTCATAATCAATTGAAATGACACCAACGAATGGACCTATTGTAAGTAGAACCTTGGAAATACGTTGTTCTCTTTCTATCTCTTAACATTCTTGTTGGAACTAACCTCTGATTGGGAACCCATCCTGGGAATGACTTTTTATAAACTTCAAGGACCAGCACTACGATGATCAGACGAAACGATTTACAGTCGAGAATGCCATCCAAAGAGCAACACAAAAGGGTGCATCTTCCATAGAAATACAAAATGAATCATTCAGGGTGGATCATCAAGTAGGAGGAAAGTCACAAGATAAATTACCAATATTGGCATATCGTCCAAATGATTGGATTCTGAAACCCTTGCATTGTCAAACTAGGGGATTTCGAGAAATTGCCTTTTACGAAGCCATTCAACAAGCGATGGAATATGATGGCACTTACAACGATGATAACTATACACTCAAACATGGTTCTTTGTTATACCACGATTTTAATTTACTCAAAGAGTTGGCAAGCTTTACGGTACCTTATCACGGTATTATTATCAACAACTCCCAATTATGCACGTCACGTGAATTGAAATCAGAGTTCATCCGTCTGCCATCCAATACACATTTGATATTATCAGATATGACCAAAGGTTTTCATAGACCTAATATAATGGATTTAAAAATAGGAAGAAAAACATATGAACCTGATGCAACTCTGGAAAAGGTTCAATCTCAAACACAAAAGTATCCACAACAGGAGCAATTTGGATTCCGTATTGTTGGGATGCGAATATATAAATACCCAAATGAGACGGAAAAGGGAGAATATCAAATTTTGGACAAACATACTTGCAGATTGTTGAAAAACAGTGGTGATTTTTTGAATGTTTTTCAATCCTTTTTCAATGGTCATAACATCGCACAGACAGAACGCAAGTTCCTTATCCAATCTGTCATTCGCAAATTGAATGAACTTTATGAATGGTTCCAAAAGAATAAAGTATATGCATTTTATGCAAGTTCTATATTACTTATTGTTGAGGGAGATGTGCATAAATCAAAACGTGATACATTTGATCTTAAAATGATTGACTTTGCACATGTGAGACATCATGATGGAGGTGATCATGATTATATCCATGGCATAGTTACTATCTCATCTCTACTTGAAAAGCTACTGTAATCTATATATGTTGGAATAATATCGAAAGGAAGAGTAGAAAACGAGTGTATGTGTAATGTCTTATTGTTCTATGTGACATGCTTCTTAAATGAAGTATAGTTTTTATTCCATCCATTCCTACTTAGCCTAAAGCTCTGCGAGTAATTTTCTTAGTTTGCAACATATTCAGTAATAAAATTTCGAATGGCCCTCGTATATGCTGCTGGACGACTGAGCTTAGGGTCCTCCTCTTGAAATGCGGTTGCAAACTCTGACATGAAAGCAACCACCAATCTTAAGCTTCCAACGTAACCGAGGATGGCACTGGCTCCTAAGATTCCTCCATACATGGCACCACAAACAGCTGGTAAAAACGCATCAGATCCTGCCATGTATAGTCCTGGAATCTTTGTATGTGGTGTAGTTGTCCATTTGTGATTCGGTTCGGCAAACATATTGGTATCACATCTTGTACCATAAGATCCACCGTTGTATGAATGCAAGTAAGTATCTTCAGTGAGAGGAGTTCCAAGTGTCCAGTACTCAACCTTATCACGGACCTGTGGTACAGATTCATACAAAATGTCCAAAAGATGCCTCGCTAGCTGATCTTTAAACTTCTCGTATTCGGCACCGCGATGATGAACTGGTAATCCACTCCATTTTGTGAACCAAGACCACAAACCATCAGAAATTAGAATGCAATTACTAATTCCGGGATAACGCTTTGGCCACGTTGAATCTTTGGTACAAGGGAAACCAATATAAACCGTAGGAGGTCGCTCATGAACAGGATCAATCATATACTTGTCAAAAGCACTATCCAAATCGTAAGAATTGAAGTACCACAGGTTGTGAGTTGGAAGTTTCAATTCTTTTGCATCACCCTTGATCTTACAGAATAAGAAGACGTGTCCATTACTTTCGACGATTGTCCTCTTATTTGGATCTAAAAATTCCTTCACAACTGGATGGTCTTGAGGGAGAAGCTTATGATAGAGATTGAAGACAGATGTGGCACAGACAACGTTACGTGACCTAATTTCTGTGACTGGACCATTCGGTGTGGATGTATTTCTCACACGAACACCCACGGCGCGACCCTTTTCTATAATAATGTTTTCAACAGTGGCATCGCAGAGTACCTCACCGCCCATTTCACGGAGCATAGAACTCGAACGGATCGAGATATTCTGGGTTGGCCCAACAGTATAGGCCGCACCTTCCATGTAATGAGCCATGGTGATTCCTTGAGCTACAAAGGTAGCGACTCTTGGCTGCACAGCATAGTCTCCGATAGGGTGATTCAAAACACCTTTGACACGGCGAAGAATTGGATCTGGTTCTGGACCATCCGGCGCCTTCGGACACCCCTTAAGCAAATCTTCAATGGAATAATTACAGTTAAAGATGGCATACTGAACATCACGGACAGTATAAGAGGCTAAAGTGTACAATTTTTTGATGGATTTGCGAAGCATGAAATGAAGAAAGGATGGTATTACGCGGGAGATTCCAAGGTGCGTAAATCCCTCATTCACCATCGTACAAAGTTCCATCCAAGTTTCGCATTGTTTCTTCAGAGCGTCATTGTTTGGATCAACTCGTTCAATAAGAGACCTGATAACGTTCTTAGATCCAGCATTAAACTCGTAATTGTTAAAGTTTGGGCGTCCAGGTGCTACGTTATCATCATTTGGGAAGAATATTTGGTCATATGGATCATCGAGGCGTCTCCACTTCTGCTTTCCCCTTGTCATGAAGTTGAGCAAGGCTCCAGCTCTATGCGTTGGTAAACTCATACCTTCAGATGTATAGTGCAGCCCAGTATCCCACTCACAACCTTCCAAATGAAAGGTATGGGTGCAGCCTCCAGTTCGTTCTTCGTGTTGTTCTAGTAGTAAGACCTTTTGACCTGCCTGCGCAAGTAAATTCGAACAAGCACATCCTCCTGATCCTGACCCAATCACGATGGTATCAAGATTCTTAGGAACAAGCTCTGGAGAAAACTTTGAAGCGCGCATGGGGGTAATTTTTGCATTTCTACCTGGCCAATGAAAGAACCACATCACGAAAGCACTGAATGGAAGCAGTAGCAATAACAAAGGCTTCCATGTATCAAGTAGTAGGGTTGTAATTGGATCAAATTTGATCATTTTGAGTTTCTTTTCTTGTTAATCTTTTTATGAGAACATGTTTTGTACTATCGAAATCGGAACTCTGATGGTTCGGATTGGAACTGTTGTCTGTTGTCATTGATTGAAATTGTGTCTCTCGATGATGAAGATGATGAGGGTTCTCATTTTGAACGGCAGTCTGTACTCCGTTGACTTGGGAATGAAGGAATGAAGGAATGAATGAAGAATGAATCATATCGAAGGAAGAACGACTATTACTGATTACTGGATAGAGTGAAACTATGCTCTGTTCAGAGTAGAGAGTAG
>Ga0213868_10001264_pt1 | contig 24365 bp, 41 predicted proteins | sample PICome_9_FD_160087 | JGI IMG/M metagenome (GOLD analysis project Ga0213868, IMG submission 160087) | Coastal seawater microbial communities near Pivers Island, North Carolina, United States - PICO127 | ecosystem: Environmental > Aquatic > Marine > Coastal | place: USA: North Carolina... | reverse complement strand
TGTTGAGTCAGTCTCCACTTTAGCACGCCGTGCCATGATTCACCTCTTAATAACCAAGTTCTTCCATACGCTTTTGCATCTTACGTTTGTATCGTCTAGTTGCAGCAGCCTTTGCTTTTCGTTTTTTAGTTCCTCTACTCTCATAGAATGAACGCTCTCGCATTTCTTGAAAAAGGCCTTCCTTTAGAAGTTTCTTTTTCAATACACGCAATGCACCATTGACATCATCGTTACGAACCATAACTGTCATGCCACCTAGTGGTTTTTCTTCTTTTCTTCTGTTCCTTTTATTATACATACTTTCCTCAGTTAGTTGGCCTGCCCGGCAGGGCTCGAACCTGCAACATTCGGTTTAGAAGACCGATACTCTATCCTGTTGAGCTACGGGCAGATTCGCTCAACTAGTTACTTCTGAAATCTAAGTTTATACTGTTTACCCTCATGGTAGAATGTTACTACACTATGAGAATAGACTGTAACAGATTCCTCATTATAACGAGTTTGCACATTACACACTCTTTGTGTACCACCAGTGGCACTTGAGTTACTATGCCCAAGCATTCCACCCAACAATGCACCGACAGCGCCACCGTTGTCTAAATTCTTAGTTACATTGTTACCAATGATACCCCCAATGATTGCACCTTTAAGCATATCACCAGATTTGTCTCCACCTACACTTTGGTTTGTACAAACCTCTACATTATAGGGAACACGATTAATAATTGTCTTATTAAAGTCTTGTACTGATTCTGCGTATGCAGAACTAGATGCACCAATTAGTGCCAATGTCATCAAAGTCTTTTTCACTTTTTACTCCGTTACTTCCATTACAAATTTACCTGTTCCAAACAACTCATAACCACCTTTACATTCTGTGATTTTCACAATTGTTTCTAAGGTATAACACATTTCTTTTGCGGCTGTAACCGCCTCTGTTAAAGTTTCGTATATCACAACATTATTTACCTTTCCTCTAAAACTTCACATTACTTTATATATTACCAAACTTTTTGATACTTGTCAAGAGGTAAAATCTCTTTTTCGCCATTTTTATCAACTTTTACTTTAATCATGTTATTCTTCTCTAACTGAGTTAAAGTATGATCGATAATATGTTCAATCTTTTCTTTCTTACCTTGATGTTTTCCAAAGTAGAAAAATCCGGCAAGTATAGGTGTAGCCACCAATGAAAATTCAAGTCCTGTCATTTAACGCTCCAATATAACGTAGTCTCCGAAATATTTATCGAACACTGAAATGAGGTTTTCATAATCACCAGTAGTCATCTCATCAACGATTTCTTTATCATTGAACCCTAACTGTTTAGCGAGGTTTGTGGCTTCTGCCATCAAAGAAAATGCATTCCCAGCTGGGCCAGTCAAATCAATTACGATTTCATCCTTAGGCTGCTTGTTGCGTATCATTTGCAAACTCCTTTTCAAACTTCTGAACCAAATCCTTCTTCTCAATAAGAAGTTTTTCTACTGCATGAAGTGCCATAAACTTTTCATCAGATGCACCTTCATTCATTGCAATCACAAGATTCTCAAGAACCTCAATATCATGTAAAACTTCATTCATTACGCAGCCTCCTTCATCCATCGTTGTAATGTAGGGATATCAATCCCCAGCGACTTTGCAAGATTTGATTCTTCCTCAATCGCTTCCTTTTTCATTTGTTCTTCCCACTTACGTTCACGTTCCATTGAGTCGCAAGCATCCTTGATGACTTCATCTAACTCTGCATCAGTCATAGATGCAAAATCAAAAGAACGGGCATACGACTTGCTGTATGCATCTGCAATACAATAGTATGCATCCTCTTCAAGTTCAATACGTTGAAACCCTTTTAGAGTTCCACAAGGAGCACGTTGACTCCAATATTCCAAATCAGATGGTTCTACCATCGAACCCATCCAACAACCAGGCTGTTTAGAAAACTCTTCTGCCTCGGCACGTTGAGCGTTAATATAATCAACCAGTTCTTGTTCCATCACATATTTCATCGAATCACTCCTCATCTTTCTATTACATAATACCATTGTTTTCACAACAAGTCAAGAACTTTTTTGAACTTTATTCTACCCTGTCGTGAATTGGTACTGCACCGTAGAAGTTGTGTCCAAGTCGTGCCGCAATGGCATCACTGAACCTACTATCAGATGTTGCGGCATAGTTACCACCCATCATAGTCTGTTTACCTTTACACTCTTCTGGAATAATCTTCACACTATCACCAAAGTAAAAAGTCTGTTTTACCAACTGTGCGGCAGGATACCTATCACTAGGTTCAAACGGCCCAGGCACATTTATCAAACAAAGTCCTTCGATGTCTCTAGAAGAAACACCACCATTTGTACAATCACGACCATTGGTCTTATAAACATTCACTAACAAACCCATTATACTACTCCTAACTAATGTTCCACTTAACTTCAACTTTACCTCTTTTCAGGCAATCGGCAAGATACTCCATGTATGCAACACCCATTCTCTTTTCATCAGAGGCGCCCTCTGTGATATTGATAATGGCATTTTCAAGATTCTCAATCATTGACTTCTCTGCCTCACCAAAGTTCATTACGAACTGTCCGTCTGCATTCTCAACAAACATCTTTTTCTCTTTCCAATCTTGGTAAAAATAACCCATTAGTTCGCACTCCATATTACATCGTTATCTTCAAGGATAATATCCCTTACTTTTTCTCTATCAACACTGTCAGCACAGAAATCCATTCCAACATTTGCAACGTGTTTCTGGACAGCCTTGATAACCATCATGTCTGTCATACCCTTGATAGGATAGATACCAGACTTTTCATTGTAGAAATCGTCAACATAGGCAACGAAATCACACATCATATTTGTAACTTTCTCAATATTCATTTTTCTCTCTTTCTCCGAATCACTCACTCTATACTTACAGTATACTTGTTTTGACAACAAATGTCAAGTACTTTTTAGGCAAAATCTTCTAAAAGTTCTTTCCTTGTTGGGTGTTGCATCTTTCTTAGGGCCCTCGCATATATCTGCCCGATACGTCCATAGGTAATTCCCAAGTTAATTTCACGAAACTTTTTTCCATTAAAAAACACCTCACGAACAATACGTTCTTCACGAGGGGTCAAAGTTAAAAGAACTTCTCGTAATGCATCCTTTAACTTAAACATATCAAGTTCATTTTCCATCTCAACTGGCCCATCCATTTCTTCCAAACCAACTTGAGTATTTTCTTTTCTTTGTTTATTGCCAAACAGAGGTTTTTCGTCAACTTTCAATTCACGATAGTACCAACGATAGAGTTCTGGATTATCAACACTCAGTCCACCCATATCACGACCCAAATTATTGTATGTTCCGAAATCTGTCATCATCATTCTCCCTTAGTAACTCTTTGTCATTTCCATCAATTTGAAACCTTCTTCTGCAAGTATCTTTGCATCGTCATGGTGGGCGAACCCTTCTTCATCTGCAAAGTCCATGCTGCTTGTGTAGTAGATGGTATCATCGTCAACATCAATACCATGAGTATCCATGACATATTTGAAAGTCTTTGCAGTCTTGATGTTTCCAGCAATCAAGTTTCCGGCACCCTTGTAAATCTCAAGTCCACCGTTGTTCGCACCGATAAAAATTGTTTCGTTTGTCATTTGAATTCCTCTCTCTCATTGACTATACATATAGTATATCATGTTTTCATAACAAGTCAAGGCCTTTTTTGGCATAAAAAAAGCCCTTGTAAATCAAGGGCTTCAGTCATAGATTTTTTGAGATTATTGGGTTGTAATCAGATTATTCGCCGAATCGGGCCGAATCAGCCGAATCGCCCTAAGAACCTACCAATGTGGTGTACCCAAGGTAACAACATGACTGCCATGAATAGATTCGCACCAGTGTGTGCAAGTGCGATTCGCAAGGTGTCGCCCTTCGGCATTCCATCTGAAACCAGAAGTCCTGCCAACCAGATAGTACCAGTTGTTCCAATATTTGCACCAAGTACTGCTGCGATTGCAGCTGGTAGTGGTAATGCACCAGAAGCTACTAGTGCAATGATTGCTGTCGTTGATAGTGATGATGATTGCCAAAGTAGTGTCATTACAATACCACCAAGGAACATATAAATCGGATTACCTAAAAAGAATTGTAGATGTTCCATATTTCCCATCGACTTCATACCGCCTGAGAATGTTTTAAGACCAATATAAAAAATCACCAGACCCACAAGGGCGGTGATTACAGGGTTTCCTAGATCCATTTTCTTTACCTTTTTCCATAGTTCAGTTGTCATGGTTAACTCCATAAAAGAAAAGGGAGCAACGAATGCTCCCTGTTACTATTATATATGGTTCTAGGTAGTGTTTGTCACAAAACTTTAATATATTCCTTTTCGTGCTAACATCTGTTGGCGTCTTTCAAGTTCAACCAAGTCGGTTGAGGCAGCAAGATAGTTTTCGATTGCTCGTTTATCTCTTGTATTCCACCATTTTAGAAAAGAACTAATCATATTTTTTATCATCCAACATCAATGCTTTCGCTTCTTTGTGATATCCCATTCTTGACAGTTCTGATGCAGCTCTTGCTTTGCCAGCACTTTCAGTAAATGCGATGCATCCTACTAATGCGATTGTGAAATATTTACTTACTGTGTCACAAAATTCACAGGTTTTATCGTATCCATAATTAATTGCCATGCCAATAGACATTACGCTCTCCTTCTTTCTGTTATGTTGTTGTAGAAATGAATTACATCTTCATCTCTCATGTGTCGAACATCGTTAGCATATTCAGTCCTAATAAAATTAACGATCTCCCTTGGATTATGTTTCGGTTCAAACAATTTTGCTATCCATTTTGTCATAATGTTTCTTCCTCTTAAAAGTACAAAAGGGATGCAAAAGCATCCCTAGTTAGTTTGGTTTAGTTGGCGGTACGCTCAAGTATTCCGCTTCCTCATCTGTGTAAGGCCACATAGTTACTACGCCTTTGTGGGGTTTCGCAGATATTTATAAGACTAGGGCAGTCTTATTGACGTATCATTAAAGTTATTTTGGAATAGGTGATGTGACAAAATCGCACACCTACTCTGCATCATGTAATTTTACAAAGTACTCAGCATCAACAACCACTAGAGGTTTCTTTCCATTCTTTTTCATAACAACAAGTGGTTCATAATTGCCACTATTTTCTATTGCCTGAGAGTATGCATCCCAAACATTTAGTTTTTCTACATTCTTACATTCAATTGAATAGGGGAACTTTGCACGAGCGGCACGGGCCATGATTAAATCTTCACCGCCTGCACCCATGCTTCTAGATTCTATATCTTCTGGATGTACTTCTAGTTTTTCTATGAGTTGTTCACGAACCCATTGTTGGAGTCGTCTACCCTTTGCTTTTGCAGATTGTGCTTTCAAAACAACTTACCTAGTTTATCTAACACATAGGCAACAGGTATAACTGCCAGTGCGGCGAGTATACCTTGCTCTGCCAACATTAAAAAGAAACAAGCCGTTACAAAAATATAAAATGCAATCGTTTTCCAATGGAATATTGCTGCAATTATACCTAGTCCAACTACCTGTAATCCTGCTGGGATTTTACGAAAAATCTTCTTCATCATATAAGTCATCCTCATTATCTTCACTACTATTTAGTTCATCACCACAGAACGGGCAATGACTAATAGAATAGTAATGTTCTTCCATGTCATGCTGGATTCGGAAAACTGCCTCACAGGATTCGCATAGTATTTCTTTTTTTCTCATAGTTTTATTTAGGCGGCCTCGTAAACGTCATCCCACTTACCATTAAGTCCAGCGACTTCGTATTCTGTCACTCTGTTCTCAAAGAAGTTAGTATGATCTGCACCATTGAGTACCCACTCTAACCAAGTCAAAGGATTCTCTTTTACCTTGAAGTTTGGTTTCAATCCTAGTTGAAGCAAACGTCTGTCTGTAATATACCGACAATACTCTTTTACTTCTGACTGTTCTAGTCCTTCAATGTCACCAAGTTTATATGCAAGGTCAACAAAGGCATCTTCTAGTTTGACTGCCTGTCTGGCCATCTCATAAATCATACCCTTGAATTCATCGTCAACAATACGAGGATGTTCTGCACAATATGCTTTGAACAATCTTGCAATACCCTCAACGTGAATTGATTCATCTCTGATTGACCATTCAACAACCTTGCCCATACCCTTCATCTTACCGTAACGCTGAAAGTTCAACAACATCACGAATGATGCAAAGAGGGCGACACCTTCATTCATTACTGACTTTGCCATTGCAAGTCCAAGTCCACGAACAGTGTTAGGATCACTGTCCATCATAAACTCAATCTTGTCTGCCATTTCTTGGTATTCTAGAAAGGCGTGATACTCGGCATCAGATAACCCAAGTGTCTCGTTAAGAAGTGCATATGCACGTTGGTGAATAGCTTCTCTATTCGCAAACGAACCAAGCATATTTCGTACTTCGTTGTTCTTGAATTTAGGAATAAGTTGGTCATAATAGTTCTGTCCTACTGCAACATCTGACTGTGTAAACAGTCTTAGAATGTTGGTGATATATTCTTTTTCGACTTCACTTACTTTACCAGACTTCCAATCAGCAACATCTTCAGACAAGTCTAGTTCATCTTCAATCCAGTGAACCTTCTCGTGTCTTGTTGTGATTTCAACTGCCCAAGGATAATGAAATGGTTTGTAGGTTTCTGAGAACTTCATCAGTCCACCAGAACTTCTCTTCTTCAAGAGGTCAGGAGCCATCTTCATCAACTCATCATATCCACCGATACGTTTACCATCAATAAAAATCTGTGGTACTGAATTAACTCTACGAACTCTATCTGACTGTCCTACAATTTCACCGACACCATTTGTCAGTGATTGATAGAATGCAAGTCTTTCTTCTTCATTGTCCATCAACTGTTCTTCATATGGGAATCCATGATCCTCAAACCATGTTTTTGCCATTTTACAAAAAGGACAATCTGACTTACTTACTACTTTTATTTCCATTTCTTTCTCCTAAACTGCGAAACTTTCACCACAACCACACGATGCAGTTGCATTTGGGTTAATTACTTTTAAATAAGAACCACCTAGTTCTTCTACATAGTCTACGGTACAACCAAACACAAACATTTCTGCCATGGGGTCTAACCATAAATTTTCTATTGTGGGGGATTTGTCTGTCACCCCCCACTCATATTGGAATCCAGAACAACCACCGCCCTTTACAGATAGTGATACGTTTGGAGTGCCTACTTTTTTAAGATATTCTTTTGCACGTTCTGTTAATACTATCCCTGACAAGCCACACATTCCTCTTGCGATAGAGCCTGTGTTTCGTAGTCTTTGAGAGCATCTCTTGAAACTTTCTCCGTTACATTTTCTGCACGTTGTGAAGTTTCAGTTCTGAGATAGTATAACCCTTTGCAACCCAATTTCCATGCTGCAAAATGGGCCCTGTGCAATTCTTTCTTCTCTGCACCAGCAGGGAAAAATAGATTTAGGGATTGTCCTTGACAGAGGTATTCTTGTCTGTCTGCGGCTTGTTCAACCAGAACCAGTTGATCGAGTTCAATCGCTGTCTTAAAGACGCTTTTGATTTCTTCCGATAAGAAGTCGAGGTGCTGGACTGAACCGCCATTAGTGATAATACTTGACCAAACATCTTGTGTATTCTTCTTTGCTTTGATTAAAATCTTCTCAAGGTATTTATTCTTTACCAAATGTGAACCAGCACGAGTTCTGTGTGTGTATGCATTTGCCTTTGCTGGTTCAATTGATGGTGATGTGCCACAAATAATAGAAGAGTTTGCGTTAGGAGCGATTGCAAGTAAATGTGCATTGCGTCTACCTGTACCTTGCATATCTGGAGCCTCACCCCTATTAAATCCCATCATGTTAGATTCTTTAACTGATTCTTGTTTAATGTATTTGAACACTTCACGATTTAGTTCTCTTGCCTGTGGCGAATCAAAAGGAATTCTTTTCTGGTGCAAAAGAGAATGCCAACCCATTGCACCCAAACCAAGTGAGCGTTCCTGAGTTGCAGAATATCTTGCACGAGAAATCTCATCACCAGCATTGTCGATGAAGAACTGAAGTACATTATCCAAGAAACGTGTCAAGTCACGAATCATTTGTGTTTCTTTCCATTCGTCATACTTTTCCAAATTGACTGAAGAAAGGCAACATACAGCAGTCCTATCGTCTGAAGTAGGAAGATGAATTTCGTTACATAAATTTGAACCATTAATTTTTAATCCTTTTGCCTTCATTGTATGAGGCAGGGCTGCGTTTGCAGTGTCGATAAAGTTTAGATACGGTTCACCTGTTCTATATCTTACTTCTAGAATTTGTTGCCATAACGTCCTTGCAGGCATTGATTCACGAACTGTGTGGTCATGAGGGTCTTTTAAATCCCACATCTCACCACGTTCTACTGCTCTCATAAACGAATCAGTAATGTTAATAGCATGGTGCAAGTTAAGGTTCTTACGGTTCACATCACCAGTGGGTACTCTCATGTTTAAGAACTCAATGATGTCTGGATGTGATACATCCATGTATGCGGCGTAAGAACCTTTCCTTGTCTTACCCTGACGGTATGCAGTCATATCTGCATCTACGGTATGAAGAAACGGCATCGGGCCGGGCGCCTTATCAGATATTGCTCTGATGTCGCTCCAGTGTCCACCGACACCACCACCCTTGACTGACAACCAACGCAACTCTGCTGAGTGGTCAATAAGTCCTTCAAGTGAATCTGGTACATAAGTTAGAAAACAAGAAATAGGAAGGGCTCTTGCTTTCTGGCCAGGCATTGGTGCATTTGAAAGAACTGGTGATGCGAACATAAACCAACCTTTGGATACTGCATCATAAACCCTTTGTGCAAGTTCTAAATCACCATCACAATATGCAACTGCTGCTCGGGCGTATGCCTCTTGTGGGGAATTTTCATTTTCGGTACAATAATAATCCTTGAGTAATTTGTATGCTTGTTCTGATAAATCTTTGTCTCTTCTAGTATCAATTGTTATGCCAAGGTGTGCTAGACCACTATCCTCAGCACTTGGGAATGTAACTACGTTCTCAAGGGCCATTTTTGTATCTCCTACTAATGTTTCTATATCCGTTTCCACGAATTGAAAACGGTTTGTGCTTGTAAGTCTTTATGGGTGTTATTATGTATAAGTCCTTGAATCTCTGCTGACGTATATCCAGCAAGAATCATATCATTTATATCTTTTTCTTTTACCCTATGTGGCCAGAGTACAACACTGTATCCATCTTCAATACACTGTTCTACTTGTCTACAGACTTGTTTATTTCTTGGTTCGTTATCAGGGATAAGAACCGCCTTGTCTTTATACTTAGGTACTCGTAAATCACTTTGAGCGACAGCAATGCAGTTCTCAATAAAAAGACTATCAAGAGGGCCTTCAACGACATGAATACTCCTAGAAGTGTCCACCCTGTCAAGCCCAAAAATCTTCGGACACTCTTTGTCCAAAATGATAGTAATGTACTTTTGAGATTCTTTACCAAACGCTCTTCCCTGATAAGCAAATATAGTTCCATCTTCTTTTCTAAAAGGAATAATCATACGAGGATGATCGCCATTTAGTGAGGGAAATTTATTTGGAACATAACGATTAGTAAATTCAAAAAACTTTGGACAGAAATATATATCGTTCCAAGTATCTCTAGGAAGCATTCTATCCAACAAAAATTTGACAGCAGGATGACTTTCATCCAACTCTGCAAAACTACTTAGTCCATCAAAGGTTTTGAACACAGGACTTTCAAATTTGAAATCTGGTTCTGGTGTTTTATACGCACCCTTGTATGGTGTACCATTACTACCCTCTTTATATCTCTCCATCACATATTCTTTATGTGTATTTGGATCTATATACTCAATGAGTTTAGATAGATTAGTACCATGAGAACAGTTGTGACATTTATAGAACAAGTCATTCTTTGTTCTATAAACAAAACCTCTGGCCTTCTTCTTATTCCTCTGAGAATCACCACAGAATGGACAAGAAAAGTTCCACAAGAAGTCACCCTTCTTTGTGAAGTTTCTTAATCTGTGTGATATCAGTGAAATATATTTTGTGTCAATGTAATTCATAAGTCATAATATACACGTTTTCATCTCACTTGTCAATAGATTTTACATAAAGATTGGTAGTATCTCTGTAAGTGCAAATCCAAAGACGATGGAGCCACCTATAATTAGATATCTCCATTTTTCCAGTATGCCTACTCTGGTTGATAATTCTTCACGCAACTTCATAAACTGTTCAGTTTCTTTTCGGTTGTGTTCATTCATTGCATCATGCAGACGGCGTTCCATTTCACCCATCTGTGTTGATGTCTCTTTTGCATTGGTTGTAATTCTACTATGCAGTTCTTGAACGCTATCTCTGAACTCCTTTTCCTGTCCTTCCAATGCTTCTTCCTGTCTAATTAATTTTTCTTCATGTACTGCCATGATAGTATGTAAAGACGTTGAAACGTCTGCAATCTTTTCGATAGCAGAATCCAATCTCACATGAATTTGCTTCATGTCAGCAACTTCTCTTTTTAGAAGTTCAACTTCCGTTTCAATCGTCTTTACTGTAGCCATTGCAATATCTATTCCATTTTACTTTTTCTTATCGTTTTTTCTGTGTCCGTTCCAAGCAACGAAACCACCAATTCTCAACGCCCAATATGCAAGATAGTTTAGAAAGTGAAAACCATTCTGTTCTATATTTATATCACGAAAGATTTGGTCTGCCTCTTTCTGATTCATTATACCCCATGTGCCTTTATCTTTTCTCTTGAGTGTTGCATACTTGTATGCATAGTCGTGAACAAGACCACCCATCAGCAGTACTCCTGTGGGGGATAGCCAGGTATGTAGGAACTTAGGTATGGATGCACCATCAAACATAAATCCTTTTGGAATTACATAGTCAACTGCATCAATCGTGTAATGAAAGTCTTTTGCCACTACCCAATGTCTTGAACCTGTCAACCACATCCAAATTGCGCTCCAAAATCCTTTCCCAGCTGTTGGGATTGCGATTGGTTGCATATGAGGCATTTCCTTGTATTCAAATCCAAGTCTTTTTTCTTTGTTATCTACACCAAACATATTGATGATAAAACCTAAAATGATGAGAATACCTACTACAGTAAATTGCCACCATGTCATTGCCAAGTCGATAATCATATCAATCATCTTCTTTCTCCTTTGGTTCTTCTGTCACCGCCTTTTCATAGTATATGATTATTTCTTTTTGTTGTTCCAAGTATCGTTTGATGTCTGCAATGTTCAATGCAAGGTTTTGATAGTCCTTCATTGACAAAGCAACAAACGCAAGTTCGCCATAAGTTTCTGTGAACTCTTTGACAAACTCTTCATAGTTATCTTTGTTTACTACAAATACTCTAGTATCATTCAGTTGGAGTGGCTTCGGTTGTGCTACCACTGGTATCTGTACTTTCTCCACCTTGGTTACTACTTTGATTTCCGGCTCCGGCCGGAGATTGCTGCAACCAGTTAGGAAGAGGACGCTCAGAATTACCGCCGGTGTCACCCATGAAGTCACGCCACAAATTCGCTGTAGCACCATTCATTTTTCCTTCTAAACTTTTTGAATTTTTTAATGCTTCCACAACAAGGTCAAGTTTACTTAGTTTTGATCTAAGTTCATCACCGTATGCTTCTGCTTTCTGTAAATCTTGTTGCAACCCTTTATTTAATGTTGCAAGTTTTTCCATATCACCCTGTAACGCTTCTACACTATTCTGTGCAGTGTCAACTGCAACTTCTAGTTTTGCATTGTTGTCACGCAATTGTGCAATAGTATTTTGGGTGGTGTCGTAATAGTATTTTGCACCATAACCCACACCACCCAAGATTGCTATGAGAGCGATTGCTCCATATAATTTAAACATTATTTTTACTCAGATTTCCAAATTGTCCAAACACCCCATGCGATTGCAATTCCAGCTGCAATCTTAGCGAGTGGTGCCATGAATAGAATCATCAATCCAAGTCCAATGCATACTGCACCATCCCAAGATGTTCTTTCTCCTACTCTGTTTTTAATCCAATTTACCATTTTAGTCTCCTTTATGCATATGTAGCAAGAGGATGTGCTGGATTTAATCCCAACATATCACCCCATGCACCATAGTAATGTCGCATACCCACTTCATCGTGGATAGTTCCATTCTCATGTCTACCGTGTAGGATATTTCTTTTTTCTGTTCCTTCACGCATAGTCGTACCCTGTCCAGCAACTCCAATCAAATCTTCATGGAGATTTCTACCAAACGGGCCCCAGATAGAATTATGATGTTTAATTCTAGTGAGTCTTTCTTCTTTTGTATCTTTTCTTAATCCATACCCACGAAATTCAATGAGGACTTGATTCGGGCCCAGAGGCGTAACGCTATCACTTCTATAAGCACTCCCTCTAAGATTAAAGTTAAAGCCAGGAAATAAGTCAACCATGTACCATTGATTGGGGGGAAGGTTAGGGAAACTAAGTTCGCCTCTATCCTCAAACCCATCATACTCTTCGTAGTTGACTGTAAATGAACTAACATTAACATGGCCATTGTCGAAAGGGATATTTTTTCTAGCAAAGTATTCATCGTTGAATCCAGACACACGATTAAAGTAGTGCATGAAGTCATGGTAGAATTCTGAATTGGTATCATGCCATAGTTTATAATTTGTATTTATAACTGCTTTGTGATAATGAAATACTTCCATTTCTTCTGTGTCGATTGCTTCTGCAATACAATCAAATGCACCAGCAGTCCAACTTTCTACACTCTGTGATGGATTGGGGTCTAGTGTTACCCAAACCATACCACCATGTTTTACTTCACAGTGCAGTTCCCTACCAAAAGTTGAATCATCCCACAATTTACCAGAAGGCATCTGAGGCCCATGATTCAGAAATGCTCTTGCACCAAGTTCCCCTGTATTATATGCAATAACATTTTGTCCTGCTATTTGCGTTGTTCTGTAGTTTCCTTTTTCGTACATCTCACTGATGTGACACATTGGTATCCAGACTTTACTAAAAATCTCTTCTTGTTCCATTTTGAAAATGTCGTTGTTATTATAACATTCACTTGAAATATATTCTACGTTTGGTACTAATTTCCACTGTTTATGATTTCTAGGCGCCATCAATTTCTTCCTTTATATATTTACCGTAGTTATCTTTATTCATAACTAGGAACATTTTTTCTGCAAGTAAATTGCCAGCGACATAATCTGCAAGATAATGAAATCCTGCTTTTACTCTACCAAGTCCACCTTCTTTTGCGGCCTTGATTATACCATCCTCATGTTCTGGGAATTTTGCAGAAACATACAAACCAACCAACATTGATTGAGTTGCGTGTCCACTTGGATAGGCTTTAGTCTTGTTTGTAGCACTAGACATTGGTTTGATAGATGGATCAACTTCGTGAGGTCTGTCTAGATTGAATTTTTCTTTGAAATATTTTATTGTAGGTCTTGCTTGTAGTACGATGTCTTTCATTTCTTTATCGTGAAATAATAGTCCTTGTTCTTCACAATATTTTTCAATAGCATAAAATGAATTTTCATCGTGATTACGAATCGACTCTTCATCTTCTGGAGTCCTATTCGCAATAATCTGTTTTACTTTGTCTGCTTCTTTTTGTAAATCTATAGGGGGTTCAGGTAGTACAATTCTTTCATGTAACTTTTCAGGAAAGAATTCAAATTCTTCAAAACTTAACTTTGGATTAGAAGTACCAAAGTTCTTTTTTCTCATTACTGTCTTTGCAACTAAGTCTAATTCTTTACCATCCCATTTGAGAACAAACGGCATATTGATATCTGTTTGCATATCATTTAGGACTGCTTCGGCGTCTGGGCCCAGTTTCGCAATCTTCTTACCAAACTTTTTATAAGACTGTTTGAACATACGAATAAGTTCTGCCACAGTAATTTGTTTCTTGTTACGGCTGTCATTTACTCTGTCCAGAAAATGTCTGGTAAACTCAACGTCAATACCAGCCGCAGAATACAATCTATCTGCATACTTTTCGACACCATCTAAGTCAGATTTAGATAGAGCCTGCTCTGTAATATAGTTTGCAAAGTTCTTCATTTAACCTTTGAAAGTGCAAAGTTGGCAATCTTCATAAACTCTGCCTTCTTACCATTCAACAGTTTATCCATCTTCTGCTGATTGGAACGATTAACTTTGTCATATACTTGTGTTACTGCTGATGCAGTGAACAAGTCCACTTTCATATTCCCATCTTTAAATTTGACATTTTGGTGTTGTTTGTCTTTGACAATCTTTTTCAACACATCAAGATTATTTTCTGCAAAATAACTTGCTTGTTCGACAGTATTCTCTTGAACTTTTTGTGCGAGTTTAGATTTCTCTTCACGCTTTGCTCTGCGTTCCGCCATACGTTTATAGAACTGTCTTGCTTCTTTAGTTCTACCGTCATATGGATTTTTCTTTTTCTTTTTCATTGCCGCATCTGGTGGCATAGAGACTGCACCACTACCAGCATTGTTGGCAGGAGCATCTTCAGTCTTGATACCTAGAGATGGATCATCATAGAATTTTTTCATAATGTCATCGAATTTTAGACTCATAATAGATCCCCTATATCTACTTCTTTAATATCTTCAGCAGAAACAAATATCTTCTGCTTTGTTTTTATATGGATTACTGGAAAAACATCAACACCCAAAATAGTATCTGCTGCTGGAGTATCTTCAAATACCTCAACTTCATCACCTTCTATGGCTTCGATTTCATCTTCCTCTTCTGTTGTCACAACATCTTGAACTAGAACATATATACCCTTTGATAGTTTACCGTTATCCAGAGTTACTTCCTCTGCAATGGTATCATCAAGTTCTATATTATTCTCCTCTAGATACTTGAGAAATTCTTTCTCAAACATCTTTGGATCTTCAACGTGTTCTTTAAAAGTATCTTTCAGTAAGAATAGAGCTGCGGCATAAGTACCAACCTTAGTTCTAAGGCCTGGCACTTTTTGAAACAGTTTTTTAATATTGAATACAAGTTTATGCAATACAGTATATGCATTTCTTTCTTCAATCTTATACAGTTTCTTAGGTAATCTGTTACCATCTTTGTCGATGATACCCATCTTGAATGCATCAGTTTTTTCAAACGGCGTTGTTAGCAGTTTGATGAAACGGTACGTTACAAATAAATCAATCGCTCTTCCCATTATAGTTTCTCTAATACTTTCTTGACTTTAGTGTTTATTTCTACTTCTGTAATTTCACCTTCTGGTAGCATATTTAAAAACATCATAAATGTTTTTAGAATACTCCAATGTTCAGGTTCAATCTTAAACAGGAGTAATGTAGAACCAGCATCTGCACCGAACACATTAAAGATGACAATTAAGTGATTTAATATCAGTCGTTCTTTTAATTCGCCCGAGTCTTGATATTTCCTTAACAGACGCTTTACATACTTAAAGCGTTTCATGTCATCATGGAATTCAGCTTCACCTTCACACTGTGGATTATCATAATGTTTAATTGCAAACATTATGATATTATCATTAGTTAATTTTTCAAACATATTTGCCTTCGTCTATTAAACGATTCTGGCTTTAATAAAATGTGTTCCTGCTCCAGTTTTCTCATGCATGATTTCAATTGACAACCCACCCTCAACTTTGTGAGAGATACCATCGTCATCAATCTTTTCAGCATTATCATCCATTCCTAAACGACCACCAAATTGAGTAAGTGGCAGGGAGATTTTCCCCCCTGCCTCATTCAAGTCAACATCACCGAAAGAAATTGCTAGTCTACCTAGTCTTTCTTTAATTTTGTTAATTGCGTGTTCTGGAACAAGATATTCCATCTTACTCATTGCACCAAGAAACGAATTAATTCTTTCGATATTTTCTGGTTTTGCAAGGTCGTTAGAAAATGAATCTGTATCTACTGGATAACCACCATCTACAGCCTTTTCGTTTAAATGATTTTTAAAGGTTTTCATTTTTCTATCCTTTTCCTAATTAAGTAATTGTTGGGCCGCCAGCCGAAACGCCACCAGTTCCTACAACTGCCCATCCTTGAGCTCCTGTCCACATAAGTGTTACAGAATCACCAATTCTTGTTAGAACAATCTGGGCAATACCCACACCAGTTGTAACTGTAAGTGTAGAAGTATTTGCATTTGAACCAGCAATCTTTACGATATGCTTGATTTGACCCTGTTTAACTGAAGTTTCAGAAATAGTTCCTGTGTGCGCTCCAGAGGTTGAATCAATAGTGGTGATTGTTGTAGTGATATTTGGTGCAGTGGAAGTTGCAGTAATTGCCTGTGGTGTTCCACCAAGTGCCACGATAGATGGAATGTTACCAAAAACATCAGTTACAGACACACGTTTATTAACAGGGTTGCCTGATGGATCATCAATCACATGAAGTAGATCTTCGCCAGCAATACCTGCTCCAAGATCTGATAGTGCAGTAATTTTCTTATCTGCCATTTTTCTTTCTCCTTAGTTTAATTTAAACCCTCAAGACATCACAGCATTTATTGCTGGATTTGCCCCTTGAGAGGGAATGCTACTGTCGGGACTCGACTCACCTAATTGTTGCAGAAAAGCATCACATTGTTGGATTGCACCATTTATGGCGTTACCTTGTGCTGTCAACTGAACTCTCATATTATCTAGTTTTTGAATCTGAGCATGAACATTTTCAAGCTCAGTATTCAAATTTGTTTTACGTTTTTCAATATCATCGACACTAAGTGCCTTATCATTCTTTGCCATTATATACTCCGTTTATATTACTTATGCAACTGCTGTAAGTGTACCAGCGGCAGAACCAGCGGCAGCACTAATTGCAACCAACGAGTTCAATGTAGTTCCAGTATCTTTCAGTGTACCACCAGCAAGTGCTACGTTCTGAGCTGCGATTGACAATACGTCATCAGCAGAGACAGTTGAACCGCCTGCACCAATTGTACATCTGAATGTCAATCTGTTTGTACCAGAACCAGACTGATATGTTGCAGTCTTAGTTGCGGCAGAACCACCACCAGCTTGTGAGTTAGTGATTGCAATAGTTGGTGAACCTGTTACAGTTACCTTCTCGTTGTAAATTACACGAACATCAATGTTACCACCATCGCTTACGTCAAACGATGTAGTTACAAAATCTGTTGCAGTAATAGTTGCGGCACCAATTCCAGCACTAGCAGAACTACCACCAGCAAGTCCACCGATTGCACAGAGAACTTCTTCGTTGCCTTTTCCGTTTAGCACTACCCAACCTCTATCGGTTGCAAATGCCTCTTTCTTTTGTGCAGCAGTGAGCCACTTTGGTTTGGACTCATCTGCTGTTACTGTTGTTCCCCATAGGGCCATAGTCTTTCTCCTTAATTAAAGATTTCTCTTCTATTTATCTAAATCCATATCTCTTCAATTGAGATATAGTTTGTGTTGGACTCAGATGATGAATCCCAATACCACCAGCGGCTTCCCACTCCTTGATATTTTTGATGTAATCATCAATCAAGATATTAGGTTTACCGTCAGTCATGGCATATTTTTGTTTGTCTGCCCTTAGTACAAGATGTGTTTTACCAGCAGGTTTGGCATTCTTAGACAACCATTGTGTCTTACCTCTTCTACTGTTTCCATCTCTATTAGAATATGCAGACAAAATATTTGCACTATATTTATTAATCAACTTCCACATTACTTTAGCGCCGGGCATCCAATCAAGAGTTGCCCAGAAATCTTTCTTTCCTGTGATTGCATTCCACCGCTCATCTTTATCGGTTTTCGCAAACTGTAAACCAGTAAGTTGTTCATAACCACCAATGAAGTCACAAAGAACCTGATCCATGTCACAATATATTTGTGGAAGCTCTGCTTCATTTATCTTTGTGAGTTCCACAAGATTACGCATGATTAGTCCTTCTCTACAACTTTGGTATCTACTTTAGAAATGGGTTTACCTGTCATAGTTTTACCATCTTCTTTTTTCTCATCGTCATCTTCTTCAGACTTGACATCTTTCTTTGATGAAGCCTCTGCCCACATATCACTGATATGTTTTGCAGTTTTCATTGCAAGAGTTTCTTCTTTGACTTCTTCAGCCTTTTCGTTTTCACCCTTGTAGTTCTTGTCAACGTAATCAAAGAACTTCTTTTTCTCTTCATCAGATTTGAAGTCAGCAGGACTGTCAACACCAAACTTTTTTAGTGCAGACTTAAAGAACTTTTCATATTCTTCTTTGTCCTCAGTAGTCATATCATCTTTCAATGACTTACCTTCTTTATCATAGCCAGGTTTCCCTGCCTTTTCTTTTTTTGATATTGCAATTGCAGCCCTTTGTGCAGCAGAAACCGCCTCTACTGCACTTTCAAGACTACCTTCTTTAGTGTTTAGATACTTAGGCATCTGGTTTCTCCTGTGTGTTTAGTTTGTTAATTGTTTCTGTTGCCTTTGCGATTTGCAACTGCAACTGTGCGATACGAGTTTTCTTCTTGTCATCTCGTGACTGATCTACCGCCTTGGCAGAATCTGGTCTGTTATCTGGTTTGTCCTCTTCTTTAAGCCCAACGGAATATGTAGTTTCACCCCCAAATTTATTCATGTCAAAATCTCTGTTAATCATCATGTCACCCTGTTTATCTGACATAGGTTTCTTGAGTTTAACAACCTTGGCTTTATTTCTACCAACAACACCTTTGCCTTTACTTGGTGAATCCATTGTATGTCCACGCTGTGCCATATCTTTTGCATCTTTTTCATCAGATGCAAATCCAATAACTTTACCAAGACGGTCTATTGCAACAAATTGATACTTTACTGCTTCATCAAGTTCAGTTTCATCCATCAATGACTTAATTGTTTTAACATCAAGTTTCATCTTCTTAGCAATCTCTTGTGCAGACATTCCCTTTTCGATATAACCGTGAAGTTCTTTCATACGTCCTTCATCAAGTTCAGTCTCTTCCAACTTACCACCAGCATCTGCAAATGCGGCGAGGGCCATCTTCTTTCTATCTTCTTCTGACTTACCTTGAAACTGTGGGGCATCTGACTTTTGGAAATCTTTAATCCATGCACCAACACCATCAGATACTTTTAGTTTCTCTGCAAGTGTGTGTGCGGCTTCTTTAATGTCATCAATAGATGCACCCATATCACCGATAGCAAATGTTACTTGGCCATCTCTCTTGTATAGGAACTTCTTGACTGCCTTCTCATTACCTTTAGTAACAAGAGTAATCTTTTCAACTCTGCCTTTGTTTACTGTGTTCTTTGATTTCACAATATACTCTACAAAGTCTTTACCTTGATTGATAGTAGAACTTGTCTTGAGTTTGACAGTATCACCCTTTTTGAGTTTGTCGAATATTTTATTCAACTTAGGGTCATTCATTTTCATCTCATCAATTTCTACTTCTTCATCAAGTTCAACACTTTCCATTCTAACACCAGCAATTTTAATTGCGTCACCTACAGTTTTTGGTTTACCAATAACTTTACCACCTCTATTCCAACTAATTAATTTTGGTGATTGACTGTCGCCGTCCTCTGTGTCAATTGGATCACGACCATCTTTACTACCAAGTGCAAAGTTAATCATTGATACAACTGTCATACCAGATGTTGCGTCAGGTAGTCCTCTAGGTAGTTTTCCAAATTCTTTTTTTAATGCATCTCTATCCATACCACTCAAATAAATTTTTGGAACAAGGTCGCCAGAAGCCTTTACAAATTTTTTATCCTTCCTCATTGACAAAATTTTAATTGCCATATCTTTAGATATTTTTGCTTCAGTAAGTTCTAGTTCTTCTTCCAAATCTTCATTCTGTCGTTTAAGAACTGCGGCAACTTGAGGATGGTCAGACAATCCTTTTTTGATTTTCTCAATAGCGTCCACTGCACCTGTCATGTTTCCACCAGCATATCTTTTGTCTGACGCAATACCGATTGCCATCTTGATTTGTTTTGCAGAGAACCCCTCACGAATTTCTTGCAGGGCCTCTGTCATTGTTCTTGAATATCTAGTCATGTTTTTCTTCCCATATTTTTACGACAAGTTTCCCTGTACCTTTTATTAATCTGTGATACTCCATCTTTGGGATGGTGTATAAAAGTCCTTGTTGCAATTCTTTAGGTAATTGATTGTCTAGTTGTAATTGCCAACCTCTACCCTCTAAAATTGTTATCTCTCTTGTTCTTTTGTCTCTATGCCATACCAGTTCTTCACTGTCAACATCCTCTTTAAACTCTCTGATAATCAAACCGTTGTCATAAGATTCAGTATAAGGTTTTACCAAAAGAAATTTCCTCCCCCACTCAAACCAAGTTGTTTGGCATATCTTGGAAGATTACAACTCCAATATCCAGCCTTGGTTCTGTCTGTTTGTTGGTCACAGTTATGACGAGCGGCAAAGCTTTTTCTTGCTTCTTTGTCATCTAACTTAACCTTCAGTCCACTCGTATCTCCGAATGTGACCTTCTTAACATTACCTGTCTTTGGGTCTTTGACATACACATAGTATTTCTTAGGCCCGCCAACTTTGGGTTTGTTTAGTTCCACATCTTTTTCCTCAATCATAGGACAATCCAGTGGAACATGGTTTCCTTGATACATATCAAATTTACCCAAGTCGCCTTCCATAAGTTCTTTATCAAAACCTACTGGACTGTAGACACCAATATTATAGGCATCTCTCTTCTCTTGAAAAAACTCAAAATACTTTTCTGAACCCACACGATATACGTTAGATTCAATCAAACTTGATTCTTCTGCACAGTCATCACAACACGAATCATGTTCTTGAAATGGTGTAATCTTACGAGTATGTTTTGCATAATCTTTACCAATCTCATAAGACTCTTTATCTTCAGACTTCCCTTTATGTTGTTTCCACAAATCTGCATCACCAGTAGTTCTTGTCTTACCGCCTGAAATAAAAGAATTGACTCTTGCATGGCCCCACTGAACAGCGGTTGTGCCTGGGCGATGTCCACCCTTCCATGCAGCCATACCCCTATCGAATACCTTTTTCAGAATACTAAGCGAAATACCAGAGGCATCTGCTTTCTTCTGTAGTGACTTTGTTGCACTCTCATCTACCATCTCTTTGTACAAATCTGGGAACATCTTCTTCATCTTGTTTGTATACTTTGACGGTTTAGTTTTTGCAGACGCATCGCCTGGCGCTGGTTTGTATGCAGACTTAGTATCGTCATCCTTTTTCGCTTGCTTTCTGAAGTGTGCATCTCTCTTGTCCTTTGTGGACTTTGACATTGTATCACCTTCAGCATCCTTTGCAAAATACTTTGCTGGTTGAGTTCCCTTTTTATCTTTAATATCTTTGTCTTGTTTTTCGTCAACTGGAACACAATTAGGAACTTGCTTACCGTTCTTTGTTTTCATACCAACTTGTTTAAAACCTGGCCAACAGTCCTCTGTAAGTTCTAGTTCATACAACCACTTCTTGAATGATGTGCCATCTTCTGTTACAAAGGTAACGTAGTTTGTTCCTCTGCGAATAATCTTTCCTGTTACGCCACTGTAAGTGTCCATAACTTCTTCACCAATCGTAAAGATTTTACCTTCAACATACAAGTCACGAATTACATCTTCTTCTGTTTGTTGTACTTGGTGTGTGATAAATGATTCACGAATACCCATGTACCTACGAACATCTTTGAATAGAGACATACCCTGTTTGAAACCATCAGGCAAACCAAGTTTGAACTGGTCAAAATCATTTGCAGATGCAGCGGCTCTCATCTTAGATGCAGACATTCCAGAAACACCTTCTGCGTCTGGGTCTCTTTCTCCAGCAGAGACTACTTCGATGTTGTCAAAACCATAGTATCCATGTCTTGCTTCAACACCATTATATTTGTTCAATAGACCTTCAAACTCTGCAACTCTGTCTGAACCAACAACCATTACGATTGCCTTGTGTCCTTTGTTATGTAATGAGACTGCAATCTCAAATACATTTCTTGCCTTATCTACAATAATGTTCCTTGCGTGTTTTGGAAACATCTTCTTCATGTATGCAACCTTCTTCACATATGGAAGAGGGTCTTTCTTTGGGTTTTCAGAATGTGACGCAAATACATAATACGGTGCGCCAGGGTTCTTTTTTACCTGTGCCGCAACAGCGTCTAATAGTTTTTCGTGTCCTGTCGTTGGTGGGTTGAATCTACCAAAAGTAAATACACAAGTGTCACCACGAGCCTCTCTTATTTCTGAAAACTTTATCATTTATCCCATGCCTTTATTGCAGTAAAGTTATTGAAACTAAATTCCATTCTATCCACTAGTTTAACTGCACCACCTGTAACTCTATCAATTGCAACATATCCTTCTGGGTTTACAACTTTGAACCCATTGGCTGTTTTGATGAAAGTTCCAATGCTCTTTACAGTATTTAGTTTCTTTACAACCCCCATCTTTGCATCTACAATGTGGTTCTGAAACTCAATAATACTAGTTAAATTCTTTGTATGTTTCGCAAGTTCACGAACAGTTTCTTTTTTCTTTTTTTCCAAGTCCTGTTTACGAGATGGAGTCTTGAGTTTGTCTATATTCTTTTGAAATGCATCTTCTACCCATTTTAAATACCCCTTTGCATGGGCAGATGGATTCTTAATAGTCTCTCCCTTTCTTACCTTACTATTGTTGTAAGTCTTGAGAGAAGCTCCAGATAAGTTTCCAGTGAATGTGTTTTGTATATTCATAAATGATGTTAACAGGGTAGAACTAATCTTTCTAAAAGTTGTACCAGCAGATGATAAAGATGCTGTCACAGCAGATGTTTCTGCCTCAGTCATTGTGGCCTTACCAGATACATCCTTGTATGTCGCATCATCCATCCATACTGTTGATGGAGATTGCAGTCCACTAATGTTTGCACCAAATGATGCCTTCATGTCCTGTAGTTCTGCACCCTTATATGTTGTATGCCACACAACACCAATCTTTGCATTTTTAATCTTCTTACCTAAATCTGAATTTACATCTACTGCGTATACAATAGTATTAGGTTGAAATGTGTAATACTTCTTTCCTTCTATATCTGTGGTATCTACATCATCAGTAAACATCAAGTCTCCCTGAAGAACATCTGTAATACCCAACTTAGAAAACTCTGCAAGTGCAACTTTGAATTTACTATTCAATGCACCAGATAACCCATCTGCATCAATCTCTGCATTTGACTTATAGAGTTTTGGTTCTATATTAAATACTGATTTCTTTGCAACAAAAAACTTACCATCAGATGGGTCAATACCAGCGAAAATAGCAGGCGCTCCATCCCATTTTACAGTCATGTCGATTGATGAACGTGATGCACCAGCAAGCATATCTCTTAGAGAACGAACAAAGTTAATCGAAGCCCGTCCACCAGTAATTCCATAGTTGAGGATTTCGTCCTCAATATGTTCTAGGTGTAGGTTCTTACCACCTTTATCCTCTGTAAGAAATGAACTAAATTTTATCATTACATCGCCTTTAAGTGTACACACGAATCTTCTGATTCGGATTTTGCATATCTATATGCAAGTTCTAAGAACTTCTGTTCCTTACCACTTATTCTATTAAATAAAAATGTGACAAGATATTTCGACTCCAACCAACCACTATCTTTCTTTGATAGTTGTTTTTTGAAATCGTCAATTGTTACTTTACTATCTTCACCAGCATTCAAATACTCTGCATAAAGCATTTCAAAGAACTTATCGTTTTCTCTGCTAATCATATTGGTAATATCACTTCTGGCAGGAAACTCTCTTACTCCAGCGCCCTGTAAAACTTTACCGATAGGACTAGAAATTCCACTGTCTCCACTAAGTTTACCGTGTTTTGCCTTACCACCGATAATCTCTGCTTGGAATGCTGGGAAGGTTCTAAACTGCATCTCCAAACCACTTGCGCCAAAGAGATAACCATCTTTTGCAGCAAAGAAGTTTCTCTTACCTAAAGACTTATTAGTATATCTTGGAGCCTTAAATGGTTTCTTATAATTAATTTGTTTGAATTTGACTTTAGTTGTTTTCTTCAAAGATACACCAATGATATCTCTTGCGGCATATGCCTTCAACAATTCTTGATTGATGTAAGGAAGTGCAGGGCTTCCACTATTTCCACTAAAATCGTAACTACTAAGTTTGGTATCCTGTACCATCCAGATATCTGCTGGTGTCCATTTGTTTACATTTGTAAAGTAAGTCTGTCCAGAATTCTTGAACAGCCCCTCAATCATATCTACAAATTCAGAAC